>Ga0308156_1000104_pt1 | contig 260223 bp, 241 predicted proteins | sample PhyAR2_FD_201041 | JGI IMG/M metagenome (GOLD analysis project Ga0308156, IMG submission 201041) | Phyllosphere microbial communities from UC Gill Tract Community Farm, Albany, California, United States - DLSL A.R2 | ecosystem: Host-associated > Plants > Phyllosphere > Unclassified | place...
CGGCACGGGGTACACCTACGTGACGCGCAAGAACCGCCGCAACAACCCCGACCGCATCGTGCTCAAGAAGTACGACCCCGTGGTCCGCAAGCACGTCGACTTCCGAGAGGAGCGCTAAGCACATGGCTAAGAAGAGCAAGATCGCGCGCAACGAGCAGCGCAAGGTCGTCGTCGAGCGCTACGCCGCGAAGCGCGCCGAGCTGAAGAAGACCCTGGTCGACCCCAACGCGACCGACGAGGCCCGCGAGGCCGCCCGCGTGGGTCTGCAGAAGCTCCCCCGCAACGCGTCGCCCGCGCGCGTGCGCAGCCGCGACGTCATCGACGGCCGCCCCCGCGGTGTCCTCACGAAGTTCGGCGTCTCGCGCGTCCGCTTCCGTGACATGGCGCACCGTGGCGAGCTGCCCGGCGTGACCAAGTCGTCCTGGTAAGCACCAGACACACCGACGAAGGGCGGGGTTCCGAGAGGAGCCCCGCCCTTCGCCGTTGCTGCCGGCCGTGGCGGGGCCTCAGAACCCGCGTTTGAGCAGTTCCTCGACGGCTTCCGCGCGCCCGCTCACGCCGAGCTTGCCGTAGATGGAGCGCACCTGACTCTTCACGGTGTTGAGTGACACCCCGCGCTCGCGGGCGATGTCCGTCAGGTTGTGCTCGGACGACAGCAGCATCGCCAGCTCGCGCTCGGCGGGAGTGAACCCGACGATCTCGCCGGTGGGGCGTGCCGGGGCGGCGACGGCGGGAAGGAACTCCCGGATGCCGGCGACGAGCGGAGCCAACTCGGGGCGCGTGCTCATCACCGTGTCGAACAGGGCCACCGTCTCCTCGAGCGGGAGCATGATGAACGGCGTGATCGATCCGCCGGTCTGCGAGATGAGCAGCAGAGCCGCCTCCATGCTCTGCTCGGCACGGCGCGCGCTGCCCACGCGGGCGAAGGCGATCGCGCGCCGCAGCAGCGTCGGTGTGAGGGTGCGCAGGCAGTGCTGGGTCTCGTCGGCGACGCACCCCTCCGTCTCGGCGAGGAGATCGCGTTCGCGCCCGAGCAGGAGAAGCGCGGCGGCCCGCTGCATGTGGAAGCAGATGCCGTGCCCCGGCGGGGTCTGCGACGCCGAGAGGACGGACACCGCCTCGGCGTACTCGCCGCGCGCCACGAGGATGTCGGAGCGGATGCAGGTGAGGAAGTCGCGGATCATGCGATGACTGCGATGCCGCGGTGATCCGTAGGAGAGCCGCCATGTCTCGGCGAGAGCTCCGGAGTAGTCCCGTTCGAGGAGGCCGCGCATGACGTCGATGGCGCGCGCCGAATACCCCCAGTACGGATCGTCGGGCCGCGTCTCGTGCAGGTCGCGCGAGACCGCCGCCAGGCGCGCCGGCTGCAGCCTCGCCGAGGCGACGAGCGATTCGGCCAGCAGGGCGAGGTAATCGGTCTCCTCGACCGGCCATCCGTGGGTCGAGAAGAGCGTCTTCGCCGCGGCCATGTCCTCTTCGCTGCTCTCGTACTCGCCGTTCAGCGCGTGGCCGAGGGCGAGCACGCAGTGGGCGCGGTACGAGATCGCCTCGCTGTCGGCGAAGAGGAGGGCCTCGGCGCCGTACCGCGCGCCGATCTGCGGCCATCCCAGGGCGCAGCAGTACTCACCGGCGGCGGCGAGGAGCTGGGCCCGCGCGCCGCTGGAGAGGTTGGCGCCGCGGGTGAGCCGTGTGTCGTCGAAGTAGCGGTCGATGAGATCGAGGCCGTCCGAGAGCGCATCACGGCGCGCCCGCGACACGAGGACCGCTGCCAAGGTCAACGCCGTCGCGTCCGTCCAGACCGGCGGCAGGGGCGGCGGCTGCGCTTCGGCGAGAAGCGCGAGGTGGCGTTGCTCCGGGATCCCGTGGCCCGGTGCCAGGCGGGCGGCCGTCGTCACGACGGCCGCATGGAAGGCGGTACGGGCGTTGATCGAAGCCTGTGTGCCCGGCATCCTTCCCCCTCTCACGACAGAGTCCGTCTGGTTCACCCGGGGCTGGTCACCGCTCCGCTGCCGTTTAACCTGTCGGACAACAAACATAGGAAGTTTGGCGGATGTTCGCTGACAGGATCACGGTGCATCACCTGTGCGATTCACGCCCTCTCTCACCCACTCCTTCGGGCGAATTCGCCTGTGGTGCTCGACCGCAGGGACGCGGATGCCGCTCGAACGCGCTTGCGAGCCGGGTGTCGGCGCCGTTTGTCGCGACACGCCGGGTGCTTCGCGGGGGAAATGCCCCAAAATCCCCGTAATTCCGCGGTTCGGTTGATACTGTCGAGGCGGTCTCCCGACCACCGAGGAGAATTCCTCCTCGTCCGATGTAACGAGAGGCGACGGCATCGTCGCCTGGAGGACAACCACATGGCTGACAAGTCCATCACCAAGACCGAGCTCGTCGCGAGCATCGCCAGCGCGACCGGGCAGAGCCAGTCCGCCGTGTCGGGCGTGCTCGACTCCCTCTTCTCCACCGTCTCCGAGGCGGTCGCCAAGGGCAGCAAGGTCTCGATCCCCGGCTGGATCGCCTTCGAGCAGGTCGCCACGTCCGCTCGCACGGGTCGCAACCCGCAGACCGGTGAGGAGATCTCGATCCCCGCCGGCAAGCGTGTCAAGGTCACCGCGGGCTCGAAGCTGAAGGCTGCCGTCAAGTAAGACGACGCCGTACCGCGACAGAGGGGGATGCCGAGGCATCCCCCTCTGTCTGTTCTCCGGCGGGGTGTGCGCCCGATGTCGTCGAGGTCGAGATACCGGAGCGTCCTTCCCGCTGTTCACCGACGTAGTCTGGGTGGGTGAACGCCCGTGCCCTCCGCGTGGCGGGACCCGTCATCCTCGTCGTGGTCTCGCTCATCGCCGTCGTCGTGGGCTTGGCGTACGGGGGCGGTGCCGCTCAGCCGCTGCTCGCCGATCCGGGCCCCGTCGTGCGGTGGGGGCTCCCGCTCGCGACGCTCGTGGTCAATCTGTCGGCGGCGACGATGGTCGGCTCCCTCGTGCTGGCGCTGTTCGCCCTCGAAGCCGGCGAACGCCCGTTCGAGCTCGCTCTCGACACCGCCTCGATCGGCGCGGCCATCTTCACGGTCGCCTCCGCGGCGACCGGATACCTGACGTTCCTCAACATCATCAACGCCAAGCCGACCCTCGACCCGCTCTTCGGCCAGCAGCTCGGACGATTCCTCGTCGAGAGCGAGATCGGTCCGGCGTGGCTGATCACGACGATCGCCGGTGCGGTGCTGACCGTGCTGACCTTCGCCGTGCGCTCCTGGGTGCCGACCATGATCGTCGCGATCCTGGCGCTCGCCGCCCTCGTCCCGATGGGCACGCAGGGTCACGCCGGGACGGAGGCCAGCCACACAGCGGCCGTGACCTCTCTGGTGCTGCACATCATCGCCGCCGCCGTCTGGCTGGGCGGCCTCGTGCTGCTGGTGGTGGTGCGCCCGGCGATGTCGCGGACGCAGCTGCAGACCGTCCTGCTGCGCTATTCGTCGATCGCCCTCGCGGCGTTCGTCGTCGTGGCCGTCTCGGGAACGGTGCGTGCCTCGATCGGTCTCCTGGGGTGGGAGAACCTGTTCTCGCCGTACGGCATCCTGGTGCTCGTCAAGGTCGGCGCTCTCCTCGCGATGGGTGTCCTGGGTGCCTGGTACCGCCGCCGACTCATCGCGCGCATGGCCGACGAACAGGGTTCGCGCCGCTTCTGGGCGATCATCGTGCTCGAACTGGTGTTCATGGGCGTCGCAAGCGGGGCGGCCGCCGCGCTCGCGCGCACGCCCCCGCCGATCGCCCCGCCGCTGGTCGGGCAGACTCCGGCCGAGATCCTCACCGGGTCGCCTCTTCCGCCCGAGCTGACGATCGAACGCTGGTTCACCAGCTGGGACATCGACCTGCTGTGGGCGTTCGTCGTGGCGTTCGGGCTGTTCTTCTACCTCGCCGGCGTGTGGCGACTGCACCGCCGCGGCGACGGCTGGCCGATCTACCGCACGGTGCTCTGGTGCCTCGGCATGCTCGCGGTGTTCTGGATCACCTCGGGGCCGGTGAACGTCTACCAGGACTACCTGTTCAGCATGCACATGATCGGGCACATGCTGCTGTCGATGGCGATCCCGCTCATGCTCGTGTCGGGCGCCCCCGTGACCCTCGCCGCCCGCGCGATCCGCAAGCGCGACGACGGCACGCGCGGGGGGCGCGAGTGGATCCTCTGGGCCGTCCACAACCCCGTCGCGAAGGTGCTCACGAACCCCTACGTGGCCGCGGGGCTGTTCATCGGCTCGCTGTGGGCGTTCTACTACACCGACCTCTTCCGGTGGTCGCTGTACGACCACCTCGGGCACATCTGGATGGTGGCCCACTTCCTCGTCACGGGCTACCTGTTCGTGCTGAGCCTCATCGGGATCGACCCGGTGCCGTACCGCCTGCCCTATCCCATGCGTCTTCTCGTGCTCATCGCGATCATGGCGATGCACGCGTTCTTCGGCATCGCGATCATGATGAACTCCGGTCTGATGGTCGCCGAGTGGTTCGGGGCGATGGGACGCACGTGGGGGGCGACACCCCTTCAGGACCAGTACGTCGGCGGCGGGGTGGCCTGGTCGGTCGGCGAGATCCCGACCCTGATCCTCGCGATCGCCGTCGCGATCCAGTGGAGCCGCAGCGACGAACGTCAGCAGCGCCGGCGCGACCGTCACGTCGACCGCGTCGGCGACCTCGAGCTGGACGCCTACAACGAAGAGCTCGCCCGGCTCGCGGCGCGCGACGCTCGCGTGGCCGAGCGCGATGCGGCCCGGCGGAGTTGAGGCGACCGCTTCGCCCCGTGCCCGGTGAGGCGCGCCACCTCAATCGGCGCGGGCGCCCCCGCTGACGAGGATGGATGCCGTGCCGTCGGGGAGCACCGTGATCTTGCCGTCGACGGCGAACGGCACGTCCTCGTCGACGTTGCGGATCGAGCCGTCGAAGATCGAGCGGATGTCGACGTCGATGTGCGCGACGGCGTCGGTGGTGGGGATGCGCCACCCCGCGCCGTCCGGGACGACCGTCACCTTCGGCTGCTGGGCGATCGACCACGACGGCGCCCCCTCGATGCGGTTGCGGACCGTATAGCCGAAGGGGCACCCGGTCGGTTGGAGGACCTTCTGTTCGGCGCAGGTGGTGAGGAAGTCCTCGACGCGCTGCTGCACGACCGACACGAACTCGTCGGTCGGCTCGGCCTGCACGTCGACGGGGATTCCGGTCAGCGGAGCGTCCGCGAGCACGGCGACCCCCGGGGTCGCCGAGATCGGCGTGTCGACCGACACCGAGTACAGGCCGGGAGAGAACACCAGCAGCGGGACGGCCGCCGCGGGATCGGCGTTCGCCTCGTCGACCGAGACCTGCCTCTTGTCGACCTCGAAGCCGTTGACCGAGAAGCGCATGGAGCCGCGCACCGACAGATCGACGACCGCGAGCGGACTGGTGGCGAAACGCCAGCGGGGGAGCGGACCGGCGCCGCCGTCGCTCCTGACCGCGAACGTCGTGTGGCCGGCGTAGCTCCCGGCGCGGTAGGTGACGCTGACCCGCGTGACATCGCCGTCGGCCTGTTCGTCGACGATCTGGGCGTCGGTCAGGCCGCCCAGGGCATCGGGGCGCAGGAGAGCCTCCGAGGCTGTCGAGGGCAGCCCCGCCGCTTCGAGCTCGGAGGCGTCGATCGCGACGCCGGGCACCGCGAGGGCTTCCGCGGTGCGCCGGTCCTCGAGCAGCTCGAGGTAGTGCCGGACGAAGGCGCTCGGACTGTAGAGGTCGCGGTACAGGGCGCCCGCGCCGGCGGCGAGGGCGAGGAGAAGCAGCACCCCGACCACGCCGAGCGCGGTGAGCTCCATCGCGAGCCGCGGGCGCGCGGAGCGGACACCCTCGGGCGTCGCGGGGCCCCCGCCTGCGTTGTCCACACCCCCAGTCTAGGAAGCGCTCGTCACCCGCGCCTGTGCGTCCGCCTGCACGACGGCGACCGCCGCGAGCTGCCCGGCCGCGATCGCGGCTGCGAGCGACGCCATCGGCGCCGGGAAGTGATCGGGGTGGGCCATGTCGCCGGCGGCGTAGACGCCCTCGACACTCGTCCGGCCGAAAGGATCGACGCGGACGGCCCCCGACTCCTGCCGGTCGAGGCCGAGCTGGTCGGCGAACGGCGCGCGCTGCCTCGAGGAAGGCGCCACGAACGCGCCGGCGACGTCCTCGGTCGTCCCGTCGTCGAGGTGCAGGCGCAGACCGATGGCCGCGTCGCCGACCTCCCGCACCCGTTCCGGGTCGATGACGAGGACCTCGGATGCCACCGGCTCCAGCATCGCCGCGAGCATCGCCGCATGGCCGCCGGCGTTCAGGACCGCGACGCGCTGCCCGGCGAACTCGTGTCCGTGGCAGAAGGGGCAGCTCGCCACCCGGTCTCCCCACCGCTCTCCGAGGCCGGCGACGGGCGGGAGATCGTCGGCGAGCCCCGTGGCGAGGATCACGGCGGCGGTGTGCAGCCGTGATCCGTCGACGGTGACGGTCAGAGCCGCACCGTTCCGCGCGACCTCGTCGACGGCGGCATCCCGGATCTCGACCGTGTCGTAGGCGGCGATCTCCGTGCGTGCGAGGCGGCGGAGCTCGGCGGGGTCGCGTCCGTCGTTGGTCAGCAGGTTGTGGGCGTGCGGGACCGCCCCGTTCCGGTAGACGCCCGAGTCGACGAGCAGCGTACGCCGGTGCATGCGCCCGAGGGTCAGGGCCGCCTGCAGACCCGCGGGGCCGCCTCCGATGATGATCGCGTCGTACACGATGAACTCCTTCCGCTTGCGTTCGGACCCATCATGTGACTTCATGTCGACATGAAGTCAATCGGGGATGCGGCGGCGCGATTCGGGCTCGAGACCCACGTGCTGAGGTACTGGGAGGACGAGGGGCTGTTGCATCCGGACCGGGATGTCGCCGGTCGCCGCCGCTACTCGGACGACGACAGCGTCCGGATCGCGATCATCCTGCGCAACAAGGCGGCCGGCCTGTCGCTCGAGCAGATCCGCGTGCTGCTGGACAAGGGGGCGCCCGACCGGCATCGCGTGCTCGAGGAGCACATCGCCGAGCTCGAGCGGCGCGCCGCCGACATCGAGCAGGCGCGGGCCATGACCGAGCACGCCTTGCGCTGCCGATCGCACGACATCACCCAGTGCCCGCGCTTCCGCAGCCACGTCGCCGATGTGCTCTCCGGGGAGGCGCGTTGGCTGCTCATCCACACCGCGCCGACGTGCGAAGTCCCCGCGAACTAGCATGAATCGGTGACCACCCCGCCTCTTTCCGCCGAGCAGCAGGCGCTGTTCCGGTTGATCGAGGACACCCGGGAGCACGTCTTCGTGACCGGGCGCGCCGGCACGGGGAAGTCGACCCTCCTGCAGCACCTCGCGTGGAACACGCAGAAGCAGATCGCCGTGTGCGCACCGACGGGGGTCGCCGCCCTCAACGTCGAGGGGCAGACGATCCACTCGTTGTTCCGCCTGCCCATCGGGCTCATCGCGAACGGCGACATCGACCAGAACGACGCCACCCGCAAGATCCTCAACGCGATCGACACCCTCGTGATCGATGAGATCTCGATGGTGAACGCCGACCTCATGGATGCCATCGACCGCTCCCTCCGGCAGGCCCGGGGGCGGCGGTCGGAGCCGTTCGGCGGCACCCAGATCGTGATGTTCGGCGATCCGTACCAGCTCGCCCCCGTGCCCCCGCGCGGCGACGAGGCGCGGTACATCGCGGACCACTACCGCTCGTTCTGGTTCTTCGACGCCAAGGTGTGGTCGGGCGAGGCGGCGAGCGACGGGCTCATCGACATCGGGCGCCACGGGGCAGATCTGCACGTCAACGAGCTCGTCGAGATCCACCGGCAGTCCGACCCGGGCTTCAAGACGCTTCTGAACGCGGTGCGGTACGGGCGGGTGACGGCCGAGATGGCCGGCATCCTGAACACCGCCGGAGCCCGCACGCCCCCGCACCCCGCCGACGGCGAGCACCCGATCATCACGCTCGCCACCCGCAACGATCGCGTGAACAGCATCAACCGCCGCCACCTCGATGAGCTCATCGGTCGGACGCAGACGGCCAACGCCGAGATCTCGGGCGACTTCGGACGCGGAGAGGCGAACTACCCGGCCGAGATGGAGCTCACGCTGAAGGTCGGCGCGCAGGTCATGTTCCTGCGCAACGACGCCGCGCAGTTCGGCGAGGCGCCCCGCTGGGTCAACGGCACCATCGGCACGGTGACGCGGATCGCCGGGGACAGCGTGCGCGTCGAGGTCGACGGCGTCCAGCACGACGTCGAGCCGGCCGTCTGGGAGAGGTACCGCTACGCATACGATCCGGGCACGAAGAACCTCTCCCGTGAGATCGTCGCCGAGTTCACGCAGTTCCCCCTGCGTCTCGCGTGGGCCGTCACGATCCACAAGTCGCAGGGGAAGACGTACGATCGCGCGGTCGTCGATCTGGGGGCGGGCGCGTTCGCTCCCGGGCAGACGTACGTCGCCCTCAGCCGGCTGACCTCGCTGGACGGTCTCTACCTGTCCCGGCCGCTTCGGCCGAGCGACATCCGCGTCGACGAAGACGTCCGTCGCTTCATGAAGCAGGCGTGGCTCGGTCGCCGAGAGGCGAACGAGCCTCAGGCGACCTGAGACGCCTTCGCCCGGGCGAGGTCTTCGAACAGCTCGGTGTTGAAGCGGTAGGCGACCAGAACCTCGTCGATGACGCGGGCCTTCTCGTCGTCGTCCCAGGGGACGGCGTCCAACTGCTCGCGGTAGACGTTCTTGAACGCCCTCGGGTCGGCGATGTCGCCGAACAGGAAGAACCCGATTCCGTTCGTGTCGAAGCCGAAGCGCCGCTGCATGAGGCGGCCGATGAACGGGCCGCCGGACAGATCGCCGAGATACCGGGTGTAGTGGTGCGCCACGAAGCCACCGGGCCAGGTGGCCGCGACACGGCGGATGCGCGACACGTACGCCTGCGTCGTGGGCAGCGCGGTGATCTGCGCGCGCCAGTCCGGACCCAGGAGGAACGCGAGGTCGGCTTCCAGAGCGGGCAGGCGCGTCAGCTTGTCGCTGAGGAAAACGGATGCCACGGGGTCGTGGCGCATGCGCGGAGCCGCGCTCTCGAGCGCCTCGTAGATGAACCACTGCTGCGCGATGAGGGCGATGTAGTCGTCGCGCGAGCCCGCCCCGTTCAAGAGGTCCGCCATGAACCCGTCGCACTCGCGTGGCGAGTGGGCGCTGCTGGCGCGCTCACGGAGAGCGGTGGAGAACGGGACGACGGCGTTCATGGGGCCATCATACGCACAAGGTTAGGTCAACCTAACCCCTGATTTCCTGTGGTTTCGCGCCGAACGGTATCCGCACGGCGTCCTCCGGCGAGTTGTGATGGAGACGTGACGCCGCGGGAGCGCAAGCGGCGGATTCCCTCAGGCGGCGTGTGTTTGAATCGTGAAGCGCATGATTCGTCGTGCGCGGATTCCAGGGGGTTTCGGTATGCGGGCATGGCGTCGATCTGCGGCGGCCGCGATCGTCGGCGCGGGTGTCCTCGCCGTCATCCTGAGCGGGTGCACCCCCGAGAGCACGGTCGCGGTCAACGTCCCGGCACAGGTCGATGCCCCGTTGGCCGATCAGACCGTCACGGAACTGCGCGACGCCGTCACCACGGCGATGGCCGCCACCGGGTCGAGCGGGGCCATCGTGGGCGTCTGGGTGCCCTGGAGCGGGACGTGGGTCTCGGGCCTCGGTACGCAGGGGCCCGGCGGGGCCGAGGTCACCGCCGACCTCGACTTCCGCGCCGCCGATGTGACCGGCGCGATGACCTGCGACGTCCTCTACGACCTGGCCGCGGACGGCACCGTGAAACTCGACGACCCGGTCACCGCATGGGTCAGCAACCTTCCGGGCTACGACGACATCACGCTGCGGATGCTCTGCAACGGCACCTCGGGACTCGGCTCGTACTCCTCGGTGCTCCAGGGCGTCGAAGGCAACAACCCGGACCGCGCCTGGAACGCGCGCGAGCTCCTCGCCTACGGCATCTCGAGCCCGCGACGAAACGCACCCGGGGCCGCCTTCGCCGACTCGGACACCAACTACCTCATCGCCGGGCTCGCCGTCGAGCGGGCGACCGGGGAATCGCTGCAGGATCTCATCCGTGAGCGCGTCGCCGAACCGCTCGGGCTGTCCGACACCGCGCTGCCGGGAGCGGCGGCCGCCGCACCCTCGGCGTCGGCGCTCGAAGGGTTCCGCTCGCAGCAGACCCCCGAAGGCGGGTGGACCTGCGACCAGCCGCAGGACGTCACGGTGCTCTCCGCGAGCTTCGGCGGAGCCGCCTCCGGCGCGGTCACCGACATCACCGACCTCGGGCGTTACACGCAGGCGCTCGCGGCGGGTTCGCTGCTGCCCGCGGGCAACGATCGGTTCTCATCGCCCCTGCCGGTCAGCCCCGACGACCCGACGTGGTTCACCGCGACCGGCGGCGCGTACCAGGCGGGCTCGCTCATCGGGCAGTTCGGTGCGACGGCGGGCTACATGGTGGGCTCGTTCGCGGACCCCCAGACCGGCATGGCCGTCTCGGTGGTGCTGAACAACTCCGCAGGCAACCAGAAGACGGCGGCCTGGCTCGCCTGGGAGCTCGCCGCGATCGCCTCGAAGGCCCCCGCGGCATCCGGACAGACCGCCCCCGAGGCGGGACTGCCGTGGACGGCGCAGCAGATGCGCGACGGCATCGTCGGCAACGCCATCTGCGCGGTCCCCGCCCCGTGACCGGGGGATGAGGGCTCCGGGCGGCCCGCAGTCGGCGGCGGCGCTGGTCCTGATCGGTCTGGCCTGCCAAGAGGTCGGTGCCTCGTTCGCCGTGATGCTCTTCCCGCAGACGGGGCCGCTCGGCATCGTCATGCTGCGTCTGCTGTTCTCGGCGGTTCTGTTGTGGGTCATCGCCCGGCCGCGGGTGCGCGGGCATTCCGCGTCGGACTGGCGCGCCGTCGTGGCGTTCGGGTTCGTCCTCGCGACGATGAACGGGCTGTTCTACCTCGCCCTCGACCGGCTTCCGCTCGGGGTCACCGTGACCATCGAGGTCCTCGGGCCGCTCGCCCTGTCGATCCTCACGGCCACCGGCCTCGCGCGCTGGCTCTGGGCCGGGCTCGCGCTCGCGGGCGTCGTGGCGCTGGGGGCGGGCGGGTGGGAACGGCTCGACCCGCTCGGCGTCGCGTTCGCCCTGGGGGCGGCGGTGAGCTGGGCGCTGTACATCCTCGCGTCGGCGCGCGTCGGGCGCGCCTTCCCGCGCCTGGACGGTCTGGCCCTGGCCATGGCGATCGGCGCCGTGATCGCCCTCCCGCTCGGGATCGCTCAGGCGGGCGCGGTGCTGCTCCGCCCCGACATCCTGGCCCTGGGGGCCGCGGTCGCGGTGCTGTCGTCGACGGTGCCCTACGCCCTCGAACTCGTCGCGCTCCGCAGGCTTCCGGCCTCCGCCTTCGCCATCCTCATGAGCCTGGGGCCGGCGACGGCGTCGACCGCGGGGTTCCTCCTTCTCGGCCAGCACCTCTCCTGGCTCGAGGTGGGCGGGATCGCCCTGGTGATCGTGGCGAGCATCGGCGCGGTGAGGGCCGCCGCCCGTCGCGCGCCGGGGGCGCGGCATCCGGGATCCGCTCCGGAGGAGCCCCTGAGCGAGCCGGTCGGCTGAGCAGGCACGCGAGACGCTATGGTTCAGCTGTGAATCGTGCGATATCCCTCGTCGTCCTCGGCTGGTTGCTCATCGTCGTGGGCCTGTTCAACCTGGTGCTCGCGATCGTCGACATCGCGCAGGGAGCGAGCCTGACGAACAACATCCTCGCGCTCCTGGCGAGCTTCGTCTTCATCGCCGCCGGGATCATCCAGGTGATGAGTCGGGGCGCCCGGCGCGGCTGAAACCCGTCCCGCGTCATCGCGCGTCCACCTGCGGGGCGTAGAACTGATGCATGCCCATCATCGACAGCGCCGTGTACGTCGACGGCCATCGCATCGAGAACCCCGCGAGCCTCGACCAGACCTTCGAGTACATGGAGGCTCACGGCGGGATGGCCTGGATCGGTCTGCTGCGGCCCTCGACGGAAGAGGTCGAGCGGGTCGCGGCGGAGTTCTCGCTGCACCCCCTCGCGGTCGAGGACGCCCTCGCCGGGCACCAGCGCGCGAAGCTCGAGCGGTACGGGGGGAATCTCTTCGCGGTGCTGCGCCCTGCGCGGTACATCGACGAGACCGAGACGGTGGAGTTCGGCGAACTGCACGTCTTCGTCGGCCAGGACTACGTCGTCACGGTGCGCCACGCCGAGGTGCCCGACCTCGCCCGCGTGCGCCACCGTCTCGAGGAACAGCCCGAACTGCTGGCGCGGGGGCCCGAAGCGGTGCTCTACGCGATCTTCGACGAGGTCGTCGACCAGTACGACCCCGTCGCCCGGGGGCTGCAGAACGACGTCGACGAGATCGAGGACCAGCTCTTCGGAACCGGGGGGACCGAACTGACCCAGCGCATCTACGAGCTCGCCCGCGAGGTCATCCATTTCCAGCGGGCGGTGGAGCCGCTGCGCGACATGCTGCAGGCGCTGCTGCGCGGGGCCGAGAAGTACGGGGTCGACATCGAGCTGCAGCGGTCGCTGCGCGACGTGCTCGACCACGTCCTGCGGCAGTGCGACAAGCTCACGTCGATGCGGTCGATCCTCGACAACGCCCTCACCGTGAACGCGACGCTCGTGACACAGCGGCAGACCGAGACGTCCCTCGAGCAGAACGAGCAGGTCAAGAAGATCTCGGGGTGGGCGGCGATCCTCTTCGGCCCGTCGCTGATCGGCGGGATCTACGGGATGAACTTCAAGAACATGCCGGAGCTGGACTGGCAGTTCGGCTACCCCATGGCTCTCGTGCTGATGGTGGTGGTGTCCGCGGGCCTCTGGCTGACGTTCAAGGTCAAGAAGTGGCTGTAGCCGGCGGCATCCGGAATCCCGACACTCGGCGCGCTTGCTGGACAGATGCTGCGTGAAACGAATGATGGGTACGTGAATGACTCCACCCCGCGCTCCGGCGACGCTGCCGAGCAGATCCACACCTCGACCGTTCAGCTCGAGGACGCCGGGTACCACAAACGGCTGACATCGCGTCAGGTGCAGATGATCGCCATCGGCGGCGCGATCGGCACCGGCCTCTTCCTCGGGGCGGGCGGACGGCTGGCGCAGGCCGGCCCGTCGATCGTCATCTCGTACGCCGTGTGCGGCCTCTTCGCGTTCTTCATCCTCCGAGCGCTTGGCGAGCTCGTGCTGCACCGACCGACCTCGGGCTCGTTCGTCTCGTACGCGCGCGAGTTCTTCGGCGAGAAGGCCGCTTTCGTCTCGGGCTGGTTCTACTGGATCAACTGGGCGACGACCACGATGGTCGACATCACCGCCGCCGCGCTCTACATGAACTTCTTCGGCAAGTACGTGCCGTGGATCGCGGCCGTTCCCCAGTGGGCGTGGGCGCTCGCCGCCCTGGTGACGGTGCTGGCGGTCAACCTCGTGTCGGTCAAGGTGTTCGGCGAACTGGAGTTCTGGTTCGCGCTGATCAAGGTCACCGCCCTGGTCGCGTTCCTGCTCGTCGGCATCTACTTCGTGATCTTCGGGACGCCCACCGGCGCACCCACCGGGTTCTCGCTCATCGCCGACAACGGCGGGTTCTTCCCGAACGGCATCCTGCCCGCGATCATCCTCATGCAGGGCGTGGTGTTCGCGTACGCCTCGATCGAGCTCGTCGGCACGGCCGCGGGCGAGACGAAGGACCCCGAGAAGGTCATGCCGCGCGCGATCAACTCGGTCATCTTCCGCGTCGCGATCTTCTACGTCGGCTCGGTGCTGCTGCTCGCCCTGCTGCTGCCGTTCACGGCGTACTCGAAGGACGAGAGCCCGTTCGTGACCTTCTTCGGCTCGATCGGGGTGCCGGGTGTCGACGTGATCATGAACCTCGTGGTGCTCACCGCCGCTCTGTCGTCGCTGAACGCGGGGCTGTACTCCACCGGCCGGATCCTGCGCTCCATGGCCGTGGCGGGCTCGGCGCCCAAGTTCGCGTCGCGCATGAACAAGGCGGGCGTCCCCTACGGCGGCATCGCGATCACCGCCGTGGTGGCGTTGCTCGGCGTCGTCATCAACTACGTCAACCCGAGCGACGCGTTCGAGACCGTCCTGAACGTCGCCGCGGTCGGCATCCTGGTGACCTGGGCGACCATCATGCTCTGCCAGATGAAGTTCAAGCGCCTCGCCGATCGGGGGGAGCTGGTCCGCCCGAAGTTCCGCCTGTTCTGGGCGCCCTACACCGGCTACGCGACGCTCGTGTTCCTCGCGATCGTGCTGGTGCTCGTGTTCATCGACTCGCCCGCGACGCTCGTCGTCGCGGTCATCGCGAGCCTGCTCATCACGGCCGGATGGTTCGTCTGCCGCAAGCGCATCGCGGAGCTCGCCGCCGAGCGCGAGGGCTACACCGGGACGGTGCCTGTGGTGCCGAGCCCGTTCCCGCAGCCGCGCGAGAAGAAGGCGCGCGACACGAAGGACTGATCCGCAGGGTCGTCACGCGGCGCTCGGGCTTCGGCTCGGGCGCCGCGCGCGTTCGTGGGCGCGGCGCGAGGGGTGCGCGGCGCGAGGGGGCGGACTCGAGCGTCCAAAACACCCGGACGCATCTTCTTTCGCTCCGGGTGTTTGGACAGTGAACGGGGGCAGAGGCGCGGGGCGGGTCAGACCTCGGAGGGCCACCCGCAGTACGCCTCGGCGAGGTACGCACGACCGTGGTCGGACTCCACGACGGTGCGCAGCTCGCCGAGCTGGCGGCGGCGGTCGAAGTCGGTGGCATCCGGAGCCACGTGGAGCAGGCTCGTCATCCACCACGAGAAGTGCTGTGCCTTCCAGATCCGGCGGCTCGCTGTCTCGGGGTAGGCGTCGAGCGGACGCTCGTCACCGTCGATCAGCAGCGCACGCAGGGCGGCGGCGAGAAGACGGACATCGGCGATCGCGAGGTTCATGCCCTTCGCGCCCGTGGGCGGAACCGTGTGCGCGGCGTCGCCGACCAGGGCGACGCGGCCTCGACGCAGCTCGTGTGCGACGAAGCTCCGGAAGCGCAGGACGTCGCGCTGGAAGATCGGCCCCTGCTTCAGGGTGGTGCCGGGTACGCGCTTCTGCAGCTCGTCCCACAGCTGCGCCTCGCTGTACGCGGCGGTGTCGGTGTCGGGGTCGCACTGGAAGTACATGCGCTGCACAGTGTCGGAGCGCTGGCTGACCAGCGCGAAACCCTCGGGGGAGTTGCTGTAGATCAGCTCGTCGCTGCTCGGCGGGGCTTCGCACAGGATGCCGAACCAGGCGAAGGGGTACTCGCGGAAGTATCCGCCCGTGCTCGACCCGGTCACGGTGGCGCGGGCGACGCTGCGCGAGCCGTCGGACCCGACGACGAACTCGGCCTCGATCTCGAGGCGCTCCCCGTCGGCGTCGCGCGCGATCACGCGGGGGCGGTCGGTGTCGGCATCCTCGATGCCCTCGGCGGTCACGCCGAAGTGCAGGTCCTGCCCCGCGGCGAGGCGCGCGGCGATCAGGTCTTTCAGCACCTCGTGCTGCGGGTACAGCCACACCGCGCGGCCGACGGTCTCGGCGAAGTCGATGCGGTGGCCCTCGCCCTCGAAGCGCAGCTCGATGCCGTCGTGACGGTGGCCGACGGTCCGCGCGCGCGAGGCCTCGCCGATCGTGTCGAGCAGCTCGACGGTGCCCTGTTCCAGGATGCCGGCGCGGATGGTGCTCTCGATCTCGTCGCGCGAGCGCTGGTCGATGAGGACGGAGTCGATTCCCGCCCGATCGAGCAGGTGAGACAACAGCAGGCCGGCGGGGCCGGCGCCGACGATGGCGACGCGGGTGCGAACGGTGGTGGTCATGGCAGCTGTCTCCTTCGACGGTGGCTGTGTCGATGGTGCCTTCCCGCCGTGGTCGCCCGGCGCGGACTCTCATTCATCGGGATGCCATGCGGCATCCCACCCGTCCCGTTCTCGCGCCGCGCGGGCACTGTTTCCCGGCCCGCCCGGTGACTTGCGCTTAATGCTCGGCGGGGCGGGGTTATCTCGTGCATAGGGCGCAAGTCACGGCCCTGGGGGGGGGCGGTGACTTGCGGGGAATGGTCGGTGGGGTGGGGGTTTCGCGTGCGTATGGCGCAAGTCACGGGGAGGTCTGGAGAGGGGAGAGGGGAGAGGGAGAGGGGGGAGGGAGGGTCAGCGGCGGTATCCCAGGGCGCGCTCGGTGTCGCGGGCGGCGCGGTGCAGCTCGACGAGGGCGAACTGCGTCTCGGCGTCGCGCGGCAGCACGGCGGACAGGGCCGCGATCACCGCGCCGGTCTCGTCGCGCACGGGGACGGCGACGCCCGTCGACACCTCGTCGACGTAGCCGGGGGCGATCACGCGGCCGAGGGTGCGGATCTCGGCGAGCGCACGGCGCAGCGCGGCGGGGTCGACGATCGTCGACGGCGTCACCGCGCGCAGGGGCCCGGAGAGGACGCGCTCCTGCAGGTCGTGCGGCGCGAACGCCAGCAGCACCAGGCCCGACGACGACGCGTGAAGGGGCAGGCGCCCGGCGACGCGAGTGATGTTGGCGCCCGAGTCGGGGGCGCTCAGGCGCTCGAGGAACAACGCCTCGTCGTGCTCGAGGATCGCCAGCTGCGTGTGCTCGCGCACGCGTTGCTGGACGCGTTCCATGTACGGCAGCGCGGCTTGGCGCAGTCGCAGGGCGTGCGACGACCGCGTCGCGAGTTCCCACAGGCGCATCCCCACGCGCACGCGTCGCTCCTCGTCGCGCTCGAGGAGACCGGCATCCACCAGCTCGTTCACGATGCGGTGCGCGGACGAGCTCGGCAGGCCCGCGCGTCGGCCGATGTCGGCCGTCGTCTGCGCGGTGCGCGTGGGCGTGAAGGTCTCGAGGATGCGGACCAGTCGTTCGGTGACCGAGTCGCCCGAGGGGGAGTTCGCCATGGGCTCAGGATGCCACGATTCCCATTCAGCGGGAACGTTCCGCCGCGACCGAGCGGGGTGTCGGACGATGGGGATGTCGAAGGAGACCCCATGACGCACACCCCCGCCGCCGCCCCCGAGACGCTGCTCGCGGCCCCCGATCAGGCCACGCAGGGGCAGATCGTCGAGGAGATCCGCGCCCGTCACGCCGAGCTCGATGCCCGGGAGGCCGCGGGCGAGCGGGTCGCCGCGACCGCCCACGACTTCCCCGCCTATCGCTCCAGCGTGCTGCGCCACCCCACGAAGAACCCGAAGCTCGTCGATCCCGAGACCATCGAGCTGTTCTCGCCGGCCTTCGGCCAGCGCGACGTCGCCGCGATCGAGTCCGACCTGACGCTGCAGCACGCGGGGGAGCCGCTGGGAGAGCGCATGAGCGTGCAGGGGCGCCTGCTGGATTCCTGGGGGCGACCCCTGGCGAACCAGCTCATCGAGATCTGGCAGGCCAATGCGGCCGGTCGCTACATCCACCAGCGCGATCAGCACCCCGCCCCGCTCGACCCGAACTTCACCGGGGCCGGACGCGCGATCACGAACGAGAACGGCGAATACCGCTTCACCACGATCAAACCCGGGCCGTACCCGTGGAAGAACCACCGCAACGCCTGGCGTCCCGCGCACATCCACTTCTCGGTGTTCGGGTCGTCGTTCACGCAGCGTCTCGTGACGCAGATGTACTTCCCGGGCGATCCGCTCTTCGCGCTCGACCCGATCTACAACACCATCCACCGGCAGAAGGATCGCGACGCCCTCGTCGGCGTCTACGACCACGACCTGACCTCGCCCGAGTGGGCGACGGGCTACCGCTTCGACATCGTCGTCGACGGGCCGGATGCCACCTACTTCGAGCAGGAAGGCGACGAGTGATGACGTCCGTGCCCGCCAAGACCCACCGCGCGACCCCCGGCCAGACCGTGGGCCCGTTCTTCGCGTACGGGCTGGAGTACCCCAAACAGCACGAGGTCGTCTTCCCGCACTCGCCCGGCGCGATCGTGCTGGGCGGCACCGTCTTCGACGGCGCGGGGGCGCCGGTCCCCGACGCGCTGGTCGAGATCTTCGGGGCGGATGCCGACGGCTCCGTGCCGCGGGCGCGCGGCGCGTTCCGCCGCGACGACCACACGTTCACGGGCTTCGGCCGCGCGTTCACCGACGACGAGGGGCACTTCGAGTTCTGGACGCGCGAGCCCGGTGGCGTCCAGGGACGGCCCGGTTTCTACGCGGCGATCGTCTTCGCCCGGGGCCTGCCCGACAAGCTGCACACCCGGATCTACGTGCCCGGGGACGATGCGGCCCTTGCGGCCGACGCGCTGCTGTCGACCCTGACGCCGGCGGAGCGCGCTACCCTCGTCGCGACGCGCACGCCCGGCGGGGGTCTCACGCACGACATCCGGCTGCAGGGCGAGAAAGAGACGGTCTTCCTTGCCTTCTGAGCCCCTCCCGCCCATCGACCTCGGCCTGCTCTCGCCCGTGACCGTCGGGCACGACCAGTTCGTGTCGGACCGGTTCGTGCTCAACGAGCTCGTGCGCGCGGAGTGCGCGCTGGTGGCCGCCTACGCGGAGGTGGGGGTGGCGCCGCGCGAGGCCCGTCGCGAGATCGACCACGTCTTCGGGCTCGACGAGAAGTACGGCCACCTGACGGGGGGTCTCGACGTCGACCGCCTCATCGCGGAGTCGGTGAGCGGCGGCAATCCCGTGATCCCGCTCGTCGGCATGCTCAAGGCCCAGGTGCCGGCCGAGCACCGGGAGTGGATCCACCGCGGGGCGACGAGTCAGGACATCCTGGACACCGCGCTCATGATGGTCGTCCGCCGCGCGATGGGGCAGGTGCGCTCGTCGCTGCAGATCGCGGGGCACTGGACGCGACAGCTCGCCGTGGCGCACGCCGACGACGTCGCGGCGGCGCGCACCCTCACGCAGCACGCCGTGCCCACGACCGTCGGCGCGCGGGCGGCGACCTGGGCCCGCGGGATCGAGCGGGCCCTGGCGCGCATCGACGCCCTCGAGTACCCCGCCCAGCTCGGCGGCGCGGGCGGCACCCTCGCCTCGTTCGTCGAGATCACCGGGTCGCCGGAGACGGCGGCCGCGCTTCCCGCGGCGTTCGCCCGGGCCGTGGAACTCGACGCCCCGGACGCGCCCTGGCACGTGACGCGGTGGCCGATCACCGAGATCGGCGACGCGATCGTGCAGGCCCTCGACGCGCTGGGCGCCTTCGCCGGTGACGTCGCGACCCTCAGCCGCACCGAGATCGGCGAGGTGTCCGAGGGGATCGGCGGAGGCTCGTCGGCCATGCCGCAGAAGCAGAACCCGGCCGAGGCGGTGCTCATCCGCTCCGCCGCCCTGCGCGCGCCGCAGCTGGCCGCGACCCTGCACCTCGCGGCATCCCTCGCCGTCGACGAGCGTCCCGACGGGGCGTGGCACGCCGAGTGGCCGACGCTCCGCGAACTGGTGCGGCTCGCCCTCGGGGCGACGCGGCATGCCTCGTCGCTCGCGGCGAACCTGCGGATCGACGCGGCCGCGGCGGAACGCAACGCCCGGCTGACCGGAGGACGCCTCGTCAGCGAGCGGCTGCGCGGCGTGCTGGTGCCGCTCATCGGGGCCGATCGTTTCGCGGCGCTGCTCGCGGGCGAGGGCGACCTCGCTCCCGCCGTGCGGGCGCTTCCCGAGGCCGCGGGCCTCGACGTCGACGAGCTGCTCGACCCGCGCGCGTACCTGGGCCTCGCACCGTGGCTGGCGCGGGGTGGCGGCGCGGACCCGGCGCGAGGCGCCGAGACCGCACGCGATCGTCGAGACCGCACGGAACCGGGCGCACACGGACACGGGGTGGACGAATGAGGACGACATCGCTGATCGCGCTGACGGAGCCGGTCGGTCCGGAGGGGGCGCCGCTCGTCGTGCTCGGGCCGTCTCTGGGGACCTCGACGATCCTGTGGGAGGACGTCGTGCCGCTGCTCGCCGACGACTACCGCATCGCGGCGTGGGACCTGCCGGGGCACGGGGCGGGGCCGGTCGCGCGCGCGCCCTTCACGGTCGCCGATCTCGCGGATGCCGTGGCCGCTGCCGTGCCCGAGGAGACGTTCCTCTACGCGGGGGTCTCGCTCGGCGGGGCGACGGGACTGGAGCTCGCTCGACGCCACGGCGACCGGCTCGGGGCGGCCGCGATCGTGGCATCCGGAGCGCAGCTCGGCGACCCTGACGCGTGGGCCGACCGCGCGGCGCAGGCTCGTGCGCAGAGCACGTCGAGCCTCATCATCGCGTCGGCGCAGCGGTGGTTCGCCCCCGACTCGATCGCGCGACGCCCCGCGTTGACCGGGCGGCTCCTGCACGCGCTGCAGGACGCCGACGACGACAGCTACGCCCGCTGCTGCGAGGCGCTCGCCGCGTACGACGTGCGTCCGGTGCTCGGCGAGATCACGGTGCCGGTGCTGGCGGCGTGGGGTGCGTTCGACGCCGTCGCTCCCGAGGCCAAGGCGATCGAGATCGCCGAGGGCGTCCGGGACGGCCGCACCGCGCGTATCGAGGACGCCGGACACCTGCCACCCGCCGAACAGCCCGAGGCCGTGGCGGCTCTGCTGCGGTCGTTCTTCGCATCCGCTTCTCGAGAGGACGCCTGATGGCCACCGACCAGGAACGTTTCGACCAGGGGATGGCCGTGCGCCGCGCGGTGCTGTCGGACGCGCACGTCGACCGTGCGACGGCGGCGGCCACCGACCTCACCGCGGATTGGCAGGACTTCATCACCCGCGTCGCCTGGGGGGACATCTGGTCGCGCCCGGGTCTCGACCGTCGGTCGCGCTCGGTCGCCGTGCTCAGCTCGCTCATCGCGCACGGCCACCACGAGGAGCTCGCGATGCACCTGCGCGCGGCGCTGCGCAACGGCCTGACGGTCGACGAGATCCGCGAGGTGATCCTGCAGTCGGCGATCTACTCGGGTGTTCCGGCGGCCAACACCGCGTTCCGCATCGCGTCCGAGGTGTTCGCGGCGGACGAGTGAGTCGGCGGACTCGATCGGCGGTCGCGCCCTCAGGTGAACGGCGCCCGAGAGCCGGGTGACGCGGGGTCTGAAGCATCGGATCGGGTGATGCCGGGGATAACGGATCGCCGCTTCCCCCCGGCCGAGCGGTGGGCGTCCAATAGGAGCGCCCTCGCGACGACGCGAGGCGGTCCGGTCCGAAGGAGATCCGACGATGACGTCCGCATCCACCACGACGCACCGCACGCGCGGTGCGGGAACCACCCAGGGCATCCTGCTGCTCGCCGGGAGCTGCATGCCGGTGCTCGGCTCCGTGCTCATCACCCCCGTCCTCCCGCAACTCTCGGCGCACTTCGCGGCGACCCCGGGCGTCGAGGTCCTCGTCCCGATGATCGTGGCCCTGCCCGCGCTGTTCGTCGCCCTCATGGCGCCGTTCGCGGGCCAGATCGTCGACAGGGTCGGGCGGAAGGGCCTGCTGATCGCCGCGATGGTGGTCTACGCGTTCGTCGGCACCGCACCGGCGTGGATGGACGGTCTGGTCGAGATCCTCGCGAGTCGCGTGCTGGTGGGGATCTGCGAAGCGGCGATCATGACGGTCTGCACGGCCCTCATCGTCGACTACTTCCATGACCAGCGCCGCAATCGCTACCTTGCCGCGCAGACGGTCGTGACGACCCTCGCCGCCACCGCGTTCATCGCCCTGGGCGGCGCGCTCGGGGGTGGCGGATGGCACACGCCGTTCTGGGTGTACGCGGTGAGTCTCGTGCTCACGGTGCCCATGTTCATCCTGCTGTGGGAGCCCCGCGCCTCGTCCGGGGCGTCGGCGCGCGAGACGTCCGACCGGGTCGCCGTGCCCTGGCGGCGTATCGGCGCCCGCCTGCTGGTGACGGTCTTCGGCGGGTTCACGTTCTACGTCGTGATCATCGAGGTGAGCTACCTGCTCGTGGGTGCCGGGGTCGCTGCCGGCGACACCGCGGTCATCGGTGCGGTCGCCGCCGTCGCCTCCCTCTCGACCGCCGCCGGGGGCATCCTCTTCGCGACCCTGGCCCGTCGGCTCGACGTGCGTCTGTTGCCGATCGCGTTCGCTTTCCAGGCCGTCGGGCTCCTCGTCATCTCGGTCGTACCGGGCGTTCCCGGAGTCGTGGCGGGGGCGATCGTGGCGTCGTTCGGCTCGGGTCTCGTCCTCCCGACGCTCCTGCGGTGGGTGGTCGCGACCACGACGTTCGCGGAGCGCGGTCGTGTGACGGGATGGTGGACGGCCGCGTTCTTCTTCGGGCAGTTCCTGACGCCGATCCTCGTGGGGATCCTCGCCGCGGTGGTGGGCGCGTTGACGGGAGCCGTCGGAGTGGTCGGGATCGCGGCCGCGGTCGTGGCCGTCGCGACCTTCCTCGCCACCCGTCGATCGGATGCCGCTGCGTCCGAGCCCGTCGAGATGCGGACCCGCGAGACGGCCTGACGCGAGCGAGGGGTCGAGAGCGTCCGCGACGGCATCCGGCCCCTCGCTCGCGCACCGCCCGCGCAGCCGCACGCCCTTACGAGGAGATCAGTCCCGGGCTGTGGATAACTCTGTGGAGAGGTGTGCGTAAGCGGGCAGAACCTGTGCAGATCACCTGTGGAAAACTCGGCATCCGACAGAAGGTTCGAAATTACAACGGCGTCATTCGAGGGCCCGAATCGAGCGGCGACCGCCCCACGGACGCCCTCTCGGCATGCGGGATCCGTCGCACCGCACCGCACCGCACCGTGTGGCCGTGGGGGGATCGGCGGCGGGTCCGCTGTCAGGCAGGGTCGACGACGAGGTATACCGTCCGAGCGAGGCGCTCGAGAAGCTCATCCCAGTCGTACGCGCCGTCCGGGGTCGCGGTGGCGGCGACGCCGAGACCCAGGTAGCGCACGCAGAGGCTGTAGAAGATCTCGAACGCCCAGTCGGCGGTCCGCTCCGGCACCTCGACACCGTGCTGCTCGGCGCAGCGGCGGAGCGCTCCGACGAAGATCGCGTGCCCCGCGTCGCCGGACCGACGCCCCCGCTCCAGGATCGCGCCGTCGTCCACGCCGAGGAGGAAGAACGGCGACAGCAGGTCGCGGTTGTCGCGCAGGATCTCCGCGTAGGCGGCGACGATCTGCGCGGTCGCGTCGGCGAAGGTCGGTGCTCCTGCCCCCGCGGCGCCGATGCGCTCCTCCGTCTCGCGATCGAGGCGGTCGAACTCCTGGCTCTGAACGATCCGGAGCAGTTCCGCTTTTCCGGCGACCCGGCCGTAGATCGATCCGATCGACACCTCGGCCCGCGCGCTCACCTCGGCCAGCGAGAACTGCGCGGTCCCGCGCTCGTGCAGGAGCTCGAGTGCGGCCGCGCGCACTCTGGCGAAGGAGTCGCGGCTGCGCTGCTGCCGGGGCTCGGACAGGCCGCTCGCGGTCGGTCGTCTGGACACGGCTCCCTCTCTCGCCGTCAGGCGCTCAGTTCGACCAGGAAAGCGGACTGGGGCGGGAGGGCGACGTCGAGGTGAAGGCTACCGCCGTCGGACACCGTCACGCTGCGGGGACCATCCTGTGCTCCGGTCAACGAGGTGATCGTGACCGTCGCGGAGCGGTCGGTCCAGGGGAGGTGGCGTAGCTCGATGCGAGCGGCGTCCACTCCCGCGGACGCCAACTCCGCGCGCTGCGGAGGGAGGGTCAGCCCCAGCTCGATGCGCTGTTCGCCGATGGGGATGCGGAAGGAGAAGCGATCTTCGGTGCGCGGGGCGAGAGCACTGTCGGGCGCGACGTAGTTCCCCACGAGGACGCGCACGGTATCGCCCTCGCGCGCGGCGATGCAGGCCAGACCGGACTCATCGCCGCCCGTGACGGCGAGGCGCCGCCCCCGGGTCGCGCGACCGGCCAGGGCGAGGGCGCGGGAGCGTTCATCCGGTCGCCCGTCCTCGTCGCCGACGCCGGCCGGGTCGACGAAGCCGTAGTGGGGATCGCGGCCGCTGTCGGCGCGGAAGAAGAACGCGTGGTCGATGACGGTGTCCTGCAGGGCGATCGCCGTCGCGATCTGGAAGGCGCCCTTCTCGGCGGCGGGCGCGGAGCTGCTGGGGACGGCGAGGTAGTTCCAGTACGAGAGCGTGAGGTCGGTCTCGGTGAATCCGTGGCGATCCAGCAGCGTCCGCAGCTCGTCGGCCACGTAGCGGTAGTCCAACGGGTCGCGGCTGCCGTCGGCGAACCAGAGGAACGAGAAGAAGTGCAGGGGGAGGTCGTTCTCGCGCACGAAGCGGAGGAACCCCTCCCGATACGGGGCGTCCGGCTCGAGAGGGAAGGCCGTGGCGGGTCCGCCCACGGTGAGCGTGGGGTCGACGCGATGCACCGCCGCGCAGAACGCGCGGTACATGGCGTAGAACTCCTCGGGTCGCCCGGCGAAGTGGAGGGGTCCGAAGTCGGGCTGGTCACCGAATTCATAGATGCGGATCGGTTTCGTCGGCCCGTCCGCCCACCCCTGGGAGAAGTGACGCACGATGTGCTCGACGACCCGGCCGTACACCTCGATGTCTTCCGCCGGCAGCTTGTTCCGGGGGATGGAGCTCGCGACCGTGAACATCACCTCGGCGCCGATGGCGTGCACCGCCTCGACCCACTGGTCGGTCGCGGTGAAGTTGTAGCTCGCGGGGTCGTCGACGTCGGCGCTCCAGTCGGGGAAGAGACTCGTCGGGTCGTTCCGCGTGTCGAGACGTGAGACCCAGTCGAACGAGCGCACGACCGTCACCCCGGCGTCACGCCAGAGGGGGGTCATGTCGGGGAAGTCCGCGTACCCCTCGACGGGGCCGGGGACACCTCCGACGCCGTTCAGCGGTCGGAAGGAGCTTTCGTCGGCGGCATCCACGACGAGGGTCCGCGTGCGGGCGGTGGTGGGGGAAGGACGTGACACTGTCGTCTCCTCGGGGGTCAGTAGGGCATCCGCAGGAGGCGGTTCGCGTACTCGTTGGCGATCGGTTCGTCGTGGCGGAGGTGGTCGATGCGCGCGCGGTAGGTCTCTTCGGTGACGGAGTCGAACTCCTCGAGCATCGATTCGATCGAGCGCTCGTGCACGGCGCGCACGCGCGGGAGGCGGCGCTTCATGAACTCGAGCTGTGCGTCGAGCAGGGACTGGTCCTTCGCGAGCTCCTGCGCGAGGACGACGCCGTCCTCGATGCTCATCGCGGCCCCCGATCCGAGATACGGGGTCATGGTGTGCGCCGCGTCGCCCATGATCATCACGCGACCGCGGAACCACGGGTACGGCACCCACACCGTCGAGTAGGGCGTGTAGGCGACGTTCTCGGCATGGCGGACGTCATCGAGCGCGTCCGCCAGGAACGCCGATCCGCGGGTGAGGGCGACGGCGCGGTCGTGCATGATCTCGGCCATCCTGCTCGCGTCGTAGCGGGGGCGTCCTTCTTCGGCGACGGTGAGCACCATGTACATCGTGTCCTCGGACAGCGGCGTGAGCATGATCTTGCCGCCGTACCCCTGGCAGATGATCGGCTGCATGATCCGGCGGCGGTTGGGAAGGCCCGCACGCCACGCCACGCCTCCCACCGGGCGGGGAGCGTACTTCTCGCCGAAGTAGTCGCGGCGGATCTGCGAGTGAAGGCCGTCGAAGCCCACGACGAGGTCGTAGTCGGCCTGGTCGCGGCTGCTGAACGTGACGGTGGCCCGGTCGTCGTCCTGGGCGATGTCGACGACGGTGGTGCTCATCCGGAACGTGCAGCCGTTGTCGAGGGCGTGCCGCGCGGCCAGCTCGAGGAAGGCGATGCGCGACATCGTGACGCACCCGGGGAGGCCCTCGTCCTGGGTGCCGTAGCTCATGGTGCTGAGGAGAACGCCCTCGGCGTCGTAGTTGTCGATGCCCGGAGCCGGATGCCCGATCGCGAGACACTCCTCCAGCAGGCCGATCTCCCGCACCGCTCGCAGGCCGTTGATTCGCAGGCCGAAGCCGACTCCCGCCACGCTGATCTCGGGCTTGTCGTCGATCACGTCGACCCTCGCACCGATCCGCGACAGGGCGGAGGCGGTGCTGAGGCCGCCGATCCCGGCGCCGACGATGAGGACCTTCAACGGTTGTGCCACGGGTGCTCCTCTTCGAGCGTCGGCGGGATGTCGGGAGGGACCGTACGGCGAGCGTGCGATCCAGAACCAGAATGGTGGTTCGGATATGGACGGTATCGCCGCCGTGTCTCCGGTCGCAACCGTTCCGTGGTCGTGGACCCCGCTCCTCGTCGATGGGCGTCATCACAACCCCTTATGTCCGATTACGACAGAAGCCGGGTAGCGTCGAAGCACCCCACCACAGAAGGAGCGACGATGCTTCTCGAAAGAGACCTCATCCAGTCCGTCGGATTCCGCAACGTCCGCGAGGGCGGTGCCGGCGGCGAGATCATCGGCTTCCAGTTCCGCGTCCGGATGCCGTCGTACCGCGGCATGGCGGCCTCGCTCATCGACGGGATCGGCGTGAGCATCCCCGGCCTGGTCGACGTGGCCCCCGACGTTCCGCTCTGGACGCTGCAGGGGCAGCAGTACTCGGTCGCCGAACTGTGGGACGGCGACGGCGTGCGCTGGCCCCTCGAGGACGCGGCGATCATCTTCGTGCCGCTGCCCGGCGGCCTCCCCGACGGCGTGCACGAGCTGTCGATCGAGTTGCGTCTGCGGATGTCGTACATCCCGCAGGAGCACCAGCCGAGCACCTACCGCGTGACCAAGAACGTCACGCTCGCGCCCGAGGCATCCGGTGCCCCCTTCCGGTACGGCGTCTCGCTGTACAGCTACATGAGCGACTTCGGCACGGTCATGGACCTCGAGACCGCGATGGCCTCGATCGCCGACCTCGGCGCGACGGGGATCGAGATCCTCGGCGAGGCGCACATCCCGAACTACCCGACCCCCTCCGACGAGTGGGTCGAGCAGTGGTTCGCGCTGCTGCGGAAGTACGGCCTCGAGCCCACGAACTACGGCTCCTGGATCGACACGCGCCTGCACTCGAGCGGCCCGAACGGCCGCGACATGACGGTCGACGAGGGGGCCGCGGCCCTGCAGCGCGACCTGCGCCTCGCGAAGCGCCTCGGCTTCCGCTTCGTGCGCCCCAAGATCGGCGTCGTCTCGAGCGATCTCATCCCGCACCCGATCTGGACCGAGGTCGTCGAGGCATCCCTGCCGCTCGCCGAAGAGCTCGACGTGGTCATCTGCCCCGAGATCCACTCGCCGACCCCCATCAAGCACGAGGTCGTCGACGATTACATCGCCCTCATCCGCCGCACGGGCACGAAGCACTTCGGGCTGCTGCTGGACACCGGGATCTTCCAGGACCGCCCGATCCCGCTGAAGCCCGGCGAACTGCCCGGGCAGCGTCCGGCGTTCCTCGACGGCATCCACGTCGACCCCGCCGACGTGTTCGACGTGATCGAGAACGTGGTGTTCATCCAGGCGAAGTTCCACGACATCGACGAGGAGCTCGACGACAAGCAGATCCCGTGGGAGCCCGTCCTGCGGGCGCTCAAGGATGCCGGTTACACCGGCTATCTCTCGAGCGAGTACGAGGGCGAGCGCGAGCCGTGGCGCTCGATCGAGCAGGTGCGCCGCCAGCACTCGCTGATCCGCCAGATCGCCGACCGCCTCTGACGCGCCCCCGAATCGACCCCACCCGGAGACCACCATGCCCAACGGACTCATCCACGACGACAGCCTGCGCGCGCACCCCGACGGGCTCGCTCTGCGCCTCACGATCCCCTGGTACCGCAGCCTGTGGCTGTCGTCGGTGACCTCGCTCGCCCTCACGGTCGACGGGGAGGAGGTGGATGCCGACGACCTCCGCGTCGACTTCGGTGACACCTCGTACGGTCTCGACGAACTGCCCGCGCAGAGCGAGCGCCTGTGGTTCCTGCAGGAGCACCCGCTGCTCATCGCCCGCCGCGACGTCCCCGTCGCCCGGGGTGAGAGGCACGACGTCGTGCTGCACGGCGAGCTGCGTCTGCCCTACATGCAGATCGCCCCCGGCCAGGACGGCGGACCGGGCATGTACGTGCCGAACGTCGTGCGCGACGTGAAGACGCTCACGGTCGTCGACGCGGATGCCGAGATCCCGGCGCTCGTGTCGGACGTCACGCCCCCGCCGCCGGCCGCCGAGGAAGACCCGTTCCAGCTGGGCCTGACCCTGTACTCCGCGAGCGCGGAGTTCCGCGCGGGACATTTCGACTTCGACGGGCTGCTCGATCGTGTCGCGGAGCTCGGCATCGGTCCGGGCATCGAGATCGTGGCATCCCAGATGGTTCCGACCTACCCCGTCGTCGGCGACGACTTCGTGCGCACGTGGCGTGCGGCGTTCGACCGGCACGGGTTCGTGGAGAGCTCGTTCGGCGCGAACCTCGACATGGGACGCCGCCGTGATCGCGACATGACGCCCGATGAGGAGTTCGCATTCTCGAAGCTCATGTTCGAGGGGGCGAAGAAGCTCGGCTTCCCGCTCGTGCGTATCCAGAGCGCCAAGCCCGAGCTGCTGCGCCGCCTGCTGCCGATCGCCGAAGACCTCGAGCTGAAGCTCGCGTACGAGATCCACGCGCCGATGGGCCCGAATGCCGAGCCGATCCTGCGCGTGCGCGAGACCTACGCCGAGCTCGACTCTCCGCTGCTGGGCTTCGTCGCCGACTTCTCCTCCACCATGCACGCGATGTCGCCGACCCTGCTGCGGGCCGTGCGCCGTGCGGGCCTCGACGACGAGGCGGTCGAGACGCTGCAGAGGATCTGGGCGACGGATGCCACGATGCAGGCGCGCCAGCAGGAGTTCATCGCGTACCTCCGTGGGCGGGACTTCGACCCGGGCCGACTCGGCGCCTTCGCGCACCTGGCCTTCAACATGCACGGGCACGTCGACCCCCGCGAGTGGGCCGACATCATGCCGCAGATCCTGCACGTGCACGCGAAGTTCTACGACATCGACGACGCCGGCCAGGAGCCCGCGATCGATTACCCCGAACTCGTGCGCGTGTTCGTCGAGGGCGGGTACCGCGGCTTCTGGTCGAGCGAGTGGGAGGGTCACGCGTTCGCCGAGCTCGGCGAGGTCGACCCGCTGCTGCTGGTTCGGCGTCAGCACGACCTCATCCGGGACGCGATGCGGGCGGTGACGGCGGGGGTATGACGGACCTGCGTGCGCTGCCGTTCGACGCGATGCTCGCCCACCTGCGGGCGCACGGCGAGCCCGCCGACCCGCGCGACGACATCGACACGGAGTCGTTGACGCGGCGGTTTCCGCGTCTGGCGAGCGTCGAGACGCGCGACCTGACCGTCGAGGGGGCCCGTGGGCCGCAGCCGGCCCGGCTGTACCGCGACGAGTCGGCCCCGCCGAGCGGTCGAGCGTTCGTCTGGGTGCACGGCGGGGCGTTCGTCGGCGGATACCTCGACATGCCGGAGTCGCACTGGGTCGCTCTCGAGCTCGCCGCTCGCGGCATCCCGGTCCTGGCCCTCGACTACACGAAGTGCCTCGGCGGCGCGCACTTCCCCGTGCCGTCCGACGACGTGCTCGCCGGGTGGCGATTGGCTCTCGAGAACGCCGGCGACTTCTTCGGGGTGGGGCCGGATGCCGTGGCCCTCGGCGGCGCGAGCGCGGGCGGCAACCTCGTCGTCGGTGTGGCGGCGCGGCTGCGGGATGGCGAGGGGACCGCGCCCGCGGGGCTGGTGCCCGTGTATCCGGCGTTGCACCCGAACAGCGTCGCCCCGCGTGAGCCGCTCGACCCCGGATCGCCAATCGGTCGCATCTCGGCCAACTTCGCCGGGCCCGGTGGCATCCATGATGAGTACGCCTTTCCGGGGCTAGGGCGGGGTGAGGGCTATCCGCCGACGCTGGTCGTCGGGTGCGAGCTCGATGAGCTGCGCCCCTCGGGCGAGGCGTTCGCCGAGACGGTGCGCGTCGCGGGCGGCACGGCCGACGTGCACCTGGAGGCGGGCGCCGGGCACGGGCACATCAACGATCCCGCGGATCCGACGGCCCTGCGCACGATCGAGGCGATCGCGGACTGGATCCGGCGGGTACCGGTCGGGGCCGCCTCGGGCTGATCGTGCCGCGCACGCCTCTACGAAGGAGCGTGAACGCTCCTGTGGATAACTTTGTGGAGAGTTGTGCGTAAACCGGCATTCTCTGTGCACACACCCTGTGGAAAACCCTCCAGCCGAGGGAAGCTTCGAAACTACAACGGCGTAATTCCGGCGCGCGGCGCGATCAGTGCGGGGCGTGCCCCGCGGCGATGACGCGGCCGGCCTCGGCGAAGAGGCCGCGCATCCACTCGTGCTCGGGATCGCGATTGTGCGAGGGATGCCACCACAGGGCGCTCACGATCGGGGTCGCCGCGAAGGGCAGCGGCACCACCCGGATGCCACCGATCCGCAGCAGGTGAGGGGCGAGGGCCGACTGCACGAGCCCGACGCGGCGCGTGCCGCTGACGAAGTGCCCGACGGAGAGGAAGCTCTCCAGCACGACCTCGATGTGCGGCTCGACGCCCAACTGCTGGATCTGCCGCGCGGCCGAGGTGAACGCCGATCGCGACTGGAAGGTGAGGACCCAGGGCATGTCGGCGAGGTTCTGCATGGTGAGGGTGTCGCCGACTTCGTCGTTGTCGTCGGCGACGACGGCGAGCCAGTCGTCCTGCCAGAGGTCGAGGTAGGGCAGCTCCGACACGGGGCCGTGCGGGATGACCATCGCATCCGCCGAGCGCAGGCGGTTCGCGGCGTCCTCGACGATGCCGGGATTGTGCAGCATGTAGCGGAAGCGCACCCCGGGCGCCTGTTCGGCGGCCAGCTGCGAGACGACCGTGCCCACGGTGACGAACCCGTAGTCGGAGCCGTAGATCGAGAACTCGCGCGTCGACTCCGCCGGCGACCACGACGCCTGACTCTCGAACACGCGGCGCGCCGCCTCGAGGGCCGTGCTCGTGTGGTCGGTGAGGCGGATCGCGAACGGCGTCAGCTCGTACGTGTTTCCTCGACGGGCGAGGATCTGATCGTTGAAGTGCGTGCGCAACCGCGCGAGCGAGGCGCTCAAGGCGGGCTGACTGAGATGCAGACTCTCGGCCGCGCGCGTGACGCTGCGCTCGGTGAGCAGCGCGTCGAGGGAGACGAGCAGGTTCAGATCGAGGCGGGAGAGGGCTGCGTTGTCGGACACGTCTTCGTGTTCTCCTCGTGCCGGTGTGGAACGAACGGGAACTCTGAGCGTATCAATCCGGTCGATGCATTGACGGAAGATATTCTCGATCGTGATCCGGCGTCAGTGGGCCTCGACGTGGATCGCCTGCGTCGTGGTGAGCGTGGACCCCACGTGCAGCTCGAAGACCCCCGGCTCGACGCGCCACCCCTCGGCCCACAGGGCGAAGACCGCGCGCGGCAGGTCGATGGACACGATCGCCGTCTCGCCGGCATCCAGGGTCCGTCGGGCGAAACCCACGAGACGCCGCACGGGCTGCGTGCGCGAGGCCACCACATCGCGCAGGTACACCTGCACGACCTCGTCTCCCCGGCGGGGCGAGACGTTGGTCACCTCGAGGCTCACGGTCGTCACGGTCTCGTCGTCCGGGCCCTCGGCCGGGAACGCGGATGCCGAGGCCTCGGGTGCCCCGTGCGAGAACGTCGCGTAACCCGAGCCGTGGCCGAACGCGAACTGCGGGCCGAGGGGCAGGTCGAGGTACTTCGAGGTGTACTTGTCCTGCACGTTGCCCGGGCCGTGGAGCCCGACATCGTGATGCTCGGCCGTGAGGGTGCCGCCGGTGGACGCGGGGCGGCCGGTGTTCTCGTGGGCGTAGGGGATCGGGATTTGCCCCACCGACCGCGGGAACGACATCGGCAGTCGACCCGAGGGCTCGGCATCCCCCAGGAGAAGGTCCACGATCGCGGCGGGTGCTTCGGTGCCGCCGTGCCACACCACGACGGCCGCGGCGACCTCGTCGATCCACGCGGCGACCACGAGGGGGCGCCCGGTCACGAGCACGACGACGGTCGGGGTCCCGGTCGCGGCCACCGCGCGGATGAGTTCCTCCTGGCGGCCGGGGAGACGCAGATCGCTGCGCGACGCGGCCTCGCCCGAGAGGGCCGACGGTTCGCCCACGAGGACCACCGCCACGGCCGCGTCTCGCGCCCCGGCCACGGAGGCCGCGATACCCGCCTCATCGGAGGACAGGAAGTCCACCCCGTCCTCGACGAGGAGGTCGAGGTCGGGCCGGCGCCCGCGCAGCTCGTCCGCGACGGTCCCGGCGCGGGCTCCGAAGAACTGCACCCAGGCCCCCAGGTGATCCGTCGACGTGGCGTACGGGCCGGTGAGCAGAACGCGGCGCGGGCCGGTCAGGGGCAGCGCGCCGTCGTTGTGCAGCAGAACGCTGCCGCGTGCGGCCGCGGCGCGGACGAGCGCGCGGGAGGCGGCATCCGGGGCCGTGATCTCGGCGGCGGGGTCGACGTAGGGGTTCTCGAAGAGCCCGAGCGCCTCCTTCATCGCGAGCACCCGGCGCACGGCGTCCTCCACCCGGGCGGGGTCGAGCAGGTCCGGAGCGATCTCCTCGGCGCCGAGAGACAGGGGAGACCCGCCCATCTCGACATCGAGGCCGGCCGCGTACGCCGTGCGGACGGCATCCGCGAGGTCTTCGGCCACGCCGTGCGGAACGAGGTTCGCGACGCCCTCGGCATCTCCGACGACCACTCCGTCGAAGCCCCACTCGCCCTTGAGCACCTCCGTGAGCAGGCGCCGATGGGCGTGCATCGGGATGCCGGAGACCGACGTGAACGCCGCCATCACCGACGCGGCTCCCGCGCGCACCGCCGCCTCGAACGGGGGAAGGTGCACCGTGCGCAGGGCCCGCTCGCTGAGATCGGCACCGTTGTAGTCGCGCCCGCCCTCGCCCGCGCCGTAGCCGACGAAGTGCTTGGCGGTGGCGGCGATGGCATCCGGGGCCGAGAGGTCGTCGCCCTGGTAGCCGCGGACCATGGCCGCGACGAGGAGGGAGGTGAGCCACGGGTCCTCGCCGAAGCCCTCCGACACCCGGCCCCAGCGCGGATCCCGAGAGACGTCGGCCATGGGCGAGAACGTCCAGGTCACGCCGCCCGAGCGGGCCTCCGTGGCGGCGAGGCGAGCGAGGGCGCGGACGAGCCCGGGATCGAACGCGGCGGCCTGCGACAGCGGGATGGGGGCGATCGTGCGCTGACCGTGGATGACGTCGAGGCCCACGAGCAGGGGGATGCCCAGGCGCGTCTCCTCGACCGCCACGTGCTGGAGCGCGTTGGTGGCGTCGGCCGACGGCGGCCAGAACGTCGAGCCGAGCCCCTTCCGCACCAGCGCGGCGGCGTCGTCGGGGTTCGGGCGGAAGACGATCTGGAGCTGGCCGATCTTCTCCTCCCAGGTCATCCGGGAGAGGAGGTCGTCGATGCGGGCGCTCACGACAGCGGCCGATACGTCGCGGAGCGGAAGCGGGCGGAGCCGTCACCGCACGCGTAGAGGGCGGGGCGCAGACTCAGGAGATCGCCGACCGTGTTGGCGTGATAGCCCGAGACCTCGAAGCGGAGACCGTGCCGGGTCCACTCGCCCTCCGGCTCCCGGTAGTGGATCTCGACGATGTGGTGGTCGTTGCGGATGCGCAGCTGCAGCCGACGGACGGGTGGCGCGGGCTCGGGGCGATGGTGCGGGTGTCCGCCGAAGTACGTGCGCATGCCGCGCCCGTCGATGCCCACGCCGCAGTACAGCCGGTCGTTGAAGAAGAGCAGGAGACCCGCCTCGGTGTCCGCGTCGCGGAGCTCGACGTCCACCTCCATCTCGTAGGCGTGGTCGGGGGCGATGGCGACCAGGGGCGAGGTGTCGGAGGGGGAGGAGCCCTTGGCGGCCAGGACGAGTCCGTCGTCGAGCGAGAGGCGGTCGGCCTCGCGGGGTCCCGGCGCATGGAACGTCTAGCGCTCGCCGAGGCGGAGGGGGACGAACTCATTGGTCCAGGCGGTCGGAGCGGCTTGATCGGCGGCCCCCGCGGGTGCGGCGAGATCGCCGCCGATGTCGTCGGCGCCGAGCGGCCAGCCGTCGTCGGTCCAGGTCACGGGCTCGAGAAGGATCTGCCGCCCGAGCGTCCGGTAGCCGTTCTCGTAGCCGTGCGACAGCATCCACCAGTCGTCACCCGCGGGACCGGGCACGATCGTCGCGTGTCCGCGCGACCACCACGCCTGCGCGGCATCCGTCGTCCGGGTCACGGGGTTGTGCGGGCTGTTCTCCCACGGCCCGTGCACCGAGCGCGACCGCGCGGCGATGACCATGTGCCCGGTGGGTGGGCCGGCGGTGCCGCCGACCGCGCTGATCAGGTAGAACCAGCCGTCCTTGCGCAGCAGCTTGGGGCCCTCGAGGGCGTAGGCCTCGGTGATCCACTCGTCGGGGTAGTGCCACCCGTCGTACACGTGCTCGAGCTCTCCGACCGTCGACAGCCCGTCGTCGCTGAGGGCGATGCGGCGGACGCCGTTCGTGAAGAGGTAGCGGACACCGTCCTCGCCGACCACGTGGCCCGGGTCGATCGCGCCGCGGATGCCGAGGTCGACGGGCTCCGACCACGGACCCTCCATCGAGTCGGCGTGGATGACGAAGATCGACGGCTCGGTCAACGTCGACCAGGATGCCGGGATGAAGGGGATGTAGATGAAGAAGCGGCCGTCGACCTCGGCGATGTCGACGGCGAAGGTGACGCCGACGGGCTCGGGCAGGGCCGCGCCGGCGTAGGTCCAGGTGACCAGGTCGCGCGAGCGGTGGAGCAGCAGGCCGGGCGCGGATTCGAACGAGGACGACGTCATCCAGTACTCGTCGCCGACCTTGAGGACGGCGGGGTCGGGGCGATCGCCGCCGAGGACCGGGTTGCGGAAGGTGCTCATCGGGTCTTTCCTGATCGAGGTCGGGAACGGCGATCGGCTGCCGCCCCGGGAGGGAGCGGCAGCCGATCGCGAGAGGGGGATCAGCCCCAGGCGGTGTCCATGTCGGCGAGGACCTGGTCGACCGTCTTCTGGCCGGTCAGCAGGCCCTGGACGCCGGCGCCGAGAGCGTCGTACACACCCGGGTTCGGCCACGCGGCGTTGGGCAGGCCCGTGTAGGCGTTCGACTCGAGCAACGAGCCCACGTTCTTGTACTGCGGCAGCAGGGAGTCTTCCGAGGCTCCGACGATCGGCACGCCGCCGAAGCTGTCGGCGAAGGACTTGGCCTGCTCGGGGGTGGCGACCCAGTCGAGGAAGTCCTGGATGAGCTTCTTCTTCGCGTCGGACGCCTTGGCGTTCACACCCCAGGCGTAGTTGGCGGAGGCGAGCAGGAAGGGCTTCTGGCCCGAGGAGGGCGGGAAGCTCTGCACCGTCAGGTCGGCGCCGGAAGCCGCGCCGATCGAGCTCGCGGCGCTTCCGGGAACGGCGGCCGACAGGGCGGTACCGCCGCCGAGACCGGCGGTGATGTTGTCGAACGTGCCGCCCGCGGCGCCGTCCTGGAAGCAGCCCGCGCCGTTCATGTCGACGAGATCCTGCAGCGTCTCCTTCCACCCCTCGGTGTCGGCGAAGGTGACCTTGCCCTCGGCGCGCTGCTCGTTCCAGTCGGGCTGGGCCTCGTAGACGCGGGTGGCGGAGATGAGCTGGGCCATCAGGCCCGTGTTGAAGGTGATCGCCCCGGCGAGGACCGTGAAGGTCTTGCCCGCGTCCCGAGCGGTCTTGCAGTCCGCCAGCAGGGACTCGTAGCTGTCGGGGTACGCCGTGACCCCGGCTTCCTTGGCGGCGTCGTTGTTGTAGACGAGGCCGACGGGGATGAGCGCCGTGGGTTGGCCGTAGACCTTGCCGTCGACTTCGTACTGCTTCTCGGCGTTGGCGGGGACGAGGCTCTCGGACGAGCCGCCCAAGGGTGCCAGCAGGCCCGCCTCGGCGAGGGAGACGACCGAGATCGGCTGGCCCGTGCCGGGCGCGAGGATCATGACGTCGGCGGCGTTGCCGGCCTGGAGCTGGGTGGTGACCTGGGTGTTGTAGGCCTCGGAGGGGTAGGGGATGACCTCGATGTTGAGGCCCTTCTCCTGCCCGTACGCCTCGAGCGTCTTGGCGTAGGCCTGGTCGTCGTCGTTGGACTGGGCGACCATGACGGTGAACCCGTCGGCGCTGTCGCCGTTGCCGGAGTCGCTGTTGCCCGAGCATCCGGCGAGGATGAGGACACCGGCGAGGGGGGCCGCGAGCAGCGGAAGGCGGAGGGGCCGAAGCGAACTGTGCTGTGGCATGGACGAACCCTTTCGTGACGTCTTTGTCTCCAGCCCCGGGTAGTGGCTGGTGCGGCGTGCGGGCCGCGGATTCAGAGTGACACACATTCGTCGGTTTTCGACATTAGGTTTGCTGATGCCGGGCAATAGTGCCAGCGATCCGCGACCGAAAGAGGCCTTGATCAGGATTTCATGATCAGGCTCACGGGTCCGGAGAGCCCCGCCGGGCGAGGGATCGCCGCCGAAGAGAACACCTGCGTCATCGGTGCGAACACCTCGCCGGTGGGCTGGGCGGCCTCGGCGATGAGCCGGTTCCGCCAGGGCACCGCCACCTCGACCCGCACGAGATTGCTCCCTTCCCGCCACGCCGCCGAGACGTCGACGCGGTACGGGGCGGTCCACGCGATCCCGCAGTCGATCCCGTTGACCCGCACGCGGGCGACCCCGTGCACGGTGCCGAGATCGAGTTCGCCCGGGGTCCCGGCATCCGGTGTCGACAGCTCCGCGCGGTAGGTGCCCACGCCGGAGAAGCCGCGGGAGGCGGAGCCGTCATCCGTCCACGCGTGCGGGTGCTCGCCGTGCTCGATCGTCGGGATGCCGGGGAGCTCGACGCTCCACGTCCCCTCGGGCCGGACCGTGCGTCCGGGTGCGGTGGTGTCGCCCGCCGCGCCATCGACGACGAACACCGAGCCGAACGGGGGGAGGGTCACCTCGACGCGGCCCGCCGCGGGAGAGGCCGCGCGCCGCGTCCGGCGTACGGGATCCCAGATCTCCACCGCCCCCGGCACGCCCCCGAGTGCGAGCGCGACCGCGTGGTCCGACGGGTTGGCGAGGAAGTCGACGCGGCGCCCGTCGACCACCCGGGCGATCCGCCGCACGGGGGCACCGGTCACCGGTCGCGCCGGAGCGAGGCCGCGTTCCGAGAGGGCCCGGCCGAGATCGTCGGTCTCGGAGACCCCGGGTGCGCTCCAGATGTGATCGACGAGCGTCGTGAACTCCGCGGTGTCGTCACCGAGCGACGGCGTCGCCTCGGGGCGGCGGCCGACGAGGGGTGCGCCCTGATCGACGAGGGCGGCCAGGCGTCGAAGGGTCGGTACCGTCAGGCGCCGGCTCGAGCCGCCGAGGAAGAGCAGGCGATATCGCGAGTGGCCCCCGACGAGATCGTCCCCGTCGACGCGGAGGAGGTCCAGCCCGTCGACTCCGAGGTAGTCGAAATCGAAGCCGGCCGGCACCGTGTCGTCGAGGCGGTGCTCGTACAGTCCCGTGACCGGGGCCTCCTCGCCGACGAAGACGGCGACGTCGACGGCGGGGCGCCCCGCGGAGAGCAGCGCGGAGCAGCGGGCGAGGTAGTCGATCCACGGTCCCGCGAACTCGGCCCACGTCTCGTGCCGCGTGAAGGCCTGGCCGAGGAACGGCGCCAGGGCGATCCCGGGCGGGGGAGTGGATGCCGGCTGGTGCGGCGAGGTGTGCACGCAGAACCGCGTGACGCCCAGCGCGAGCTGGAGGTCGGCGATGTGCTTGAGGTTCGACGGCGTCCATCCCCAGGGGTCGCCGAACGAGGTGAACGCCTCGGCGCCCGTCCACGTGCGCCCGTGCACGTGCGCGACGGAGGACGCGCCCTTCAGGTCGGCGACGTAGGTGGGCTTCGGGCCCTCCGCGGGGTCGAAGGTCCACATCGCGCCCATCGGCACATCGGCGGGCCCGCGCATGGCGAGGTCGTCGCCCCACTGGGGCCGCCCGTCCTCCAGGGCCTCGGCGTAGTACGTCATGCCGCGGGCGTGCGCTTCGGCGGCGAGGGTGCCGTAGTACTCGCTCGCGAGCAGCTCGCCGAGGGTCCGGCGATAGTCGGAGAGGAACCCGTCGGCGGCCCCGGCATCGCCGACCACGTAACCGGCCAGGGTCGGCAGCCACGCGGTGGGGTCGTAGCCCCGCGCGGCCGTGAACCGCTCGGCGATGGCGTCGGTGAAGTTCTGCGCCCCCGCCTCGATGCTGTCGCTGAGGAGCGCCGTGAAACGGCCGGTGCGCGGTCGATACCGCTCGAGGTGGGTCTCGAGGTACGCCGCCACGCGCTCGCCGTCGAGCTTGTCGACTTCGAGCCCTGTCGAGATCGCGGGGGCCGGGCCGTTGGTCTGCCCGGTGAGCGAAGCGCCGAGGCGCAGGATGCGCCAGGAGCCGGCCGGGATCTCGCCGCGCAGGCGGTCGCCGTTCAGGAGGGACGTGACGTCGATGACCCGTGCGGGGTCGATCACGGGAGAGTCGGGGTCGGGGGCCGCGTCCAGCGCGTAGAAGTCGGCCTCGACGCCGAAGCCGGCCTTCGTCTCCGCGTGGTGCACGCGAGCCGCCGCGAACAGCGCGAACTCGCTGACCTCGAACGCGTCGGCGCGCCGCAGCACCGGCGGCATCCGCACCCCCGGAGACAGGGTCGGCAGCGCCTCGCTCGCGCTGGCTCCCGACAGCAGCAGACGGAAGCGGCGGGCTGTCACGGCGGGGAAGCTCGCGGTGCGCGCGACCACCGTCGTGGGATCGAGGCGTACGAGGTCGCGGATGCCGGCGCCGTCGTCGACCTGCAGCACCGCGAGGGGTGCGGGTGCCGCACCGAACCCCCGCGGACCCGGCAGGCCCACGGTGACGGAGTGCACCGTCACCGGTTCGGGGAACACCGCCTCGATCGCCGCCTCCGACCACGCGTCGGGATCGCGGGGCACGCGGACGCCGGGGCCGAAGGCCCCGTCGGTGAGGGGGGTGCCGTCGATGCCGACGCCGTCGACCCGGTAGCTCACGGATCCGAGGGGCAGGTGATCGGCGGAGGCGGGGAAGGCCAGCACCCGCCAGTCCGTCCTCCACCGCGGTGTGCCGTCCGCGCCGTGACGCGGAGCGTCCTGGAAGCCGCCGGCGGCGTCGGGCAGGGGAGGGAGGACGACGTCGATCGGACCGCCGTCGACGACGACCTCGCTCCAGACGATCTTCTTCATCGCGTCGACGGGCGCGACCCACGGTCCGCCGGACGCGCTCCACCCCGCCGAGGTGGCGATGGCGATCTCCATGTCCAGGCGTTCGGCCGTCGTGACCGCGGCCTCGATCGCGTCATCCCATTCCGGCATCCCCGGATGCCGAGGAGCCCCGACGACCGACGGCATCCCCATCCCCCCGTCGAACAGGTGCACGCCTCGGACGCCGATCCGGTGCAGCCACTCGAGGTCGGCCACGGCGCCCTCGGCGTCGGCGTTGCCGTCCATCCAGTGCCACCACGCGCGCGGGCGCGCCTCGTCGGGTGGGGAGACGAAGAGGTTCCACAGGTCGTCGGACGAGGGGGTCGGGGGTGTCGAGCTCACTGCCGCATCCTCGCAAGATCCCTTTCATCGAGGGGCTCTCGCCTCGTTATGTCGAGCATCCATCTCACTAATGTGTCTTTTCGACACAAGGGTGCGATAGTCGGAGAACCGGCGCCCGACGCACCCGACGGCGCAATGACGAAGAAGTCAGAGGGCAGATGACTGTGACCATCGAAAAGGACACCACGCGGACGCTGACCGTGCCGCCCAAGGCGCGGCGAACGTCACAGCGGCCGGTGCGCGGGGGCAGGCCCCTCATCAGCTACGGACAGTGGTGGTGGGCCCTTCCCGCCATCCTCCTCGTGCTCGGCGTGCAGTACGCCGCCACCCTCACCGGCGGGTTCTTCGCCTTCACGAACTGGACCGGTCTCGGCTCCTTCGAGATCACGGGCTTCGACAACTTCGCGAAGATCTTCGCCGACCCGCAGTTGCTGGGCGCGGTGTGGAACACGCTCTTCCTCGCGTTCGGCTCGGTGATCATCACGAACGTCCTCGGCCTGCTGTTCGCTCTCGCGATCAACCGCACGCTCAAGACGCGCTACATCCTGCGCACCCTGCTCTTCATGCCGGTGGTGCTGAGCCCGCTCGCGGTGGCCTACGTCTGGAAGTTCATCTTCCAGTTCAACGGCCCGCTGAACGGCTTCCTCGGGGCGATCGGTCTCGAGTCCCTGCAGAAGACGTGGCTCGCCGACCCCACGTGGTCGATCTGGGCGATCCTCATCACGGTGGTCTGGCAGCAGACCGGGTTCACGATGGTGATCTACCTCGCGGGTCTCGCCTCGGTTCCCGTCGAGGTCGAGGAGGCCGCGGCCCTCGACGGGGCGGGCGTGTGGGGACGCTTCTGGAACGTCGTCGTCCCGGCCATCCGCCCCTCGATCGCCATCGCGACGACCCTCGGCCTCATCCAGGGCCTGCGCATCTTCGACCAGATCCTCGCCCTCACCGGTGGCGGTCCGGCCGGCGCCACCGAGACCCTGGCCACCGAGGTCTACAAGAACGCGTTCTCGCTGGGGCAGTTCGGCTTCGGGTCCGCCCTCGCGCTCGTGCTCACCGTCATCATCCTGGCGTTCGCCATCCTCCAGCAGTACGTCACGCGCGACCGCGAGGTCGGGAAGGTCTCCTGATGTTCCGCTACACGAAGTTCACGGCCGTCCGCGAGGTCCTGGTCTGGGTCGTGACCCTGATCGGCCTCCTGCCCCTCTACATCCTCGTCGCCACCGCCCTGAAGAGCGACAAGGAGGCGCTGTCCAGCAGTGCGATCGCGCCGCCGACGAGCATCGACTTCAGCGCGTTCGTCTCGGTGCTCACCGCGACCGGTCGCAACAGCATCCCGATGAGCATCCTGAACAGCGTCATCATCACGGGCGGCGCGATCCTCGGACTCGTGCTCTTCGGCTCCGTCGCGGCCTACGTCATCGCCCGCCGCACGCGGAAGTGGACGACCGTCACGTACTACCTCGTGCTGATCGCGATCATCCTGCCCGCGCAGCTGGGCACCGTTCCCCTTTACATCGGCGCCCGTTCGATCGGGTTGACCGGCAACGCCTTCGGCATGATCGTGCTCTGGGTCGGCATCCTGATGCCCCTGTCGGTCTTCCTCTACGCGAGCTTCTTCCGGGGGCTCTCCACCGAGTACGAGGAGGCGGCCGTCATCGACGGCGCCTCGCCCGTGCAGGCGTTCTTCCGGGTCGTGCTGCCCCTGATGGCGCCGGCGACCGGCACCGTGGCGATCCTGGCGGGGCTCATCGTCTGGAACGACTTCTTCAACTCGCTGATCTTCCTCGGCGGCTCGACCACGCAGACGCTGCCGGTGGCGATGTACACCTACGTCGGCGGTCTGGTCTCGGCCTGGAACAAGATCTTCGCCGTCGTGATCATCTCGATGATCCCCATCCTGCTCTTCTACATGTTCGCGCAGAAGCGCTTCATCCAGGGCTTCGCCGGAGGCCTGAAGGGCTGACGCCCCCTCTCACGGGCTGAGCCTGCCCAGACGGATGCCGCGGAGTGCGGCATCCGTCGACCGTCGCGCCCGCGCACCCGAAAGGACACCACCATGTACCGCCTCGCCCCCAACATCGAACTCCTCTTCACCGAGGCCGGCGACTACCACGACCGCGTGCGCGCGGCGGCGGCGGCCGGGTTCGACGCCGTCGAGATGTGGGGGCCCACGGGAGTGGACGCTCCGGCGACGCCCAAGGACCTCCCGGCTCTGAAGGCCGCCCTCGAGGAGACCGGCGTGCAGCTGACCGCGCAGCTCGCCGAGCCCCGCACGCAGTTCATGATCCCGCCGTGGGACCACTCCGAGTTCTTCCGCAAGCTCGACGAGGGCGTCGCGATCGCTCGCGACCTCGGGTGCCCGCGGCTCGTCGTCGGGAGCGGGACGGGCTTCGGCGGCTGGAAGCGCCAGGTGCAGCTCGACAAGCTCGTCGAGATCTACCGGAAGGCGATCGCGCAGATCGACGGGTCGGGCATCGGTCTCGTGCTCGAGCCGGTCAACGTCCGCGTCGACCACCCCGGCTCGCTGCTGGACCGCACCGCCGAGGCCGTGTACGTGGCCCGCGGCGTCGACTCCCCGCGATTCGGGGTGCTGTACGACATCTACCACTCGGCCGTCGAGGGCGAGGACATGGAGGCCGAGCTCGCGAACGCCGGTGACCTCATCCACTACGTGCAGCTCGCCGACGCCCCCGGTCGCGGGGAGCCCGGCACGGGCGCGCTCGACTGGAGCGAGCGCTTCCGGCTCTTGCGCGACAGCGGCTACGACGGTCCGGTCGGTCTGGAGTACTACCCCACCACCGCGTCGGAGGCCTCGGTCGCCCACGTCGTCGAGATCGCGCGCGCGGCATGAGCGCCCGGGAGTATCCGGCATCGGTCGATGTCGTGATCGTCGGCAGCGGGCCCACGGGTTCGGCGTACGCGCGGATCCTCTCGGAGCGCGCGCCCGGAGCGACCATCGCGATGTTCGAGGTGGGCCCGACGGTGTCGGACCCGCCCGGCGCGCACGTGAAGAACATCGCCCATCCGGCCGAGCGTGCGCGCGCTCAGGCGGCGTCGGAGGGTCCAGGGGAGCGCGGCGAGAAGGTCGCGAACCCCGGAGCGGCGAAGGCCGGGGTGCGCGGCGCGCGTCCCGGGACGTTCCTGCTCGACGACGGCTACGCCTTCGAGGGGGAGGACGGGATGCCGGTCGCGGCGATGTCGAGCAACGTCGGCGGCATGTCGGCGCACTGGACGGGTGCGTGCCCGCGCCCGAACGACAGCGAGCGCATCGCCTTCCTCCCCGACCTCGACGAACTGCTCGCCGAGGGGGAGCGTCTGCTCGGCGTGCGGACCGACGCCTTCGACGCCGCCCCCTTCGGCGCGATCGTGCGGGAGCGGCTCTCGGCCGCGGTCGATGCGGACCGCTGGGAGGCGACGAAGGTGCAGCGGATGCCGCTGGCCGCCCACCGCCGCGACGACGGCCGCCTCGTGTGGTCGGGGTCGGACGTGGTGCTCGGCGACGTCACCCGGGAGAATCCCGGCTTCTCACTCCTGGACGAGTCGCTCGTGGTGCGCGTGCTCGTCGAGGACGGGCGCGCCGCGGGCGTGCGCGTGCGCGACCTGCGCTCGGGTGAGGAGCACGAGGTCGCGGCGCGGTTCGTCGTCGTCGCGGCCGACGCCCTGCGCACCCCCCAGCTGCTGTGGGCGTCGGACGTGCGTCCCGCGGCCCTCGGGAGGTACCTCAACGACCAGGCGCAGATCGTCTTCGCCGCGCGGCTGCGCGACATGCCCCCGCTCGACGCGGACGCGCCGTCCACCGGTCTCGCGGAGTACAGCGGCGTGAGCTGGGTGCCGTTCACCGACGCCTCGCCCTTCCATGGCCAGATCATGCAGCTCGATGCCTCGCCGATCCCGCTCGCCGAGGATGACCCCGTCGTCCCCGGCTCGATCGTGGGGCTCGGGCTCTTCTGCGCCAAAGACCTGCAGGCCGACGACAGGGTCGCCTTCGACGACGAACACGTCGACGGATACGGGATGCCGGCTCCCCGCATCCATTACCGGCTCACCGCCCGCGATCACGAGGTGATCGAGCGCGCCCGGCAGGAGATCGTCCGTCTCGGCGAGGCCGTCGGCGATCCGCTCGACAGTCGCCCGTTCACGCTCCCGCTGGGTTCGTCGCTGCACTACCAGGGGTCGACGCGGATGGGGGTCGCCGACGACGGCACCAGCGTGTGCGACACCGACGGTCAGGTGTGGGGGGTGTCCGGCCTCTTCGTCGCGGGTAACGGTGTCATCCCCACGGCGACGGCGTGCAACCCCACGCTGACCTCCGTCGGCCTGGCGGTCCGGGGAGCGCGGAAGATCGCGGCATCCCTGGTCTGATTCCTTGCTTATGCAGGAATAAGACATTAGATTGTGGAAATCAAGACAAAGAGGTCTGCGGCTTCGGCCGCACCGACGAGGAGGTCATCGTGATCCCGGATCGCATCATCGAGCAGGGCACGCTCACCGCCCACGGCGGCCGCGCGTCGGTGGAGGTGCGGCTGCCCTGGTACCGGGCGCTGCCGGCATCCTGCATCTCGGGCGCGAAGCTGAGCATCGACGGTGTGGAGGCCCCCGCCGATTCCGTGCGCTGGCAGATGAACGGCGAGGAGTTCACCTTCGCCGAGATGAGGACGAACACCGCGCAGTGGTGGTTCCCGACCGACTCGGCCGTGCTCTCGGGAGAGGTGGGACTGGATGCCGGGGAGCACGAGGTGCGCGTGGACCTCGAGCTCTACATCCCGTACATCATCATCTCGGATGACAGCTCTGCCGACAGTGTGCTGCACATCGAAGAGCACGACACCAAGACGATGGAGGTCGCGGCATGACCGCTCCCGGCACGCCCATCCAGGGCGTCACGCTCTACAGCTTCACCCGCGCGTTCCACGGTCGCGAGTACGATCTCGACCAGCTCATCCGCAAGACCGCGGCCGAGGGGTTCGGCCCGGGCCTCGAGATCATCGGATTCTCGAGCTTCCGCGGGTTCCCCGAGATCGACGACCACTTCGCCGGACACTTCTCCGATCTCGTCGACGAGGTCGGGCTCGTGCGCACCTCTCTCGCGGTCAACGCCGACATCGGCCTGCGCCCCGACAAGCTCATGAACCAGGACGAGCTCATCGCCTACATGCGCCGGCAGATCGCCGCGGCGGCGAAGCTGGGCTTCCCGATCGCCCGCGTGCAGATCTCGCTCACACCCGACTCGATGGAGGCGCTCGCCCCGATCGCCGAGGAGTACGGCGTCACGCTCGCGCTCGAAGTGCACGCTGACCAGTACGCCTCGCACCCGCGGATCCTCGCCCTCCGCGACCGCTACGAGAAAGTCGGCTCGCCGTTCCTCGGCTTCACGATGGACTGGGGCGCCACCGTCACCGGCTTCGCCCCCTCTCTCATCGAGGCGTACCGCCGGCGCGGTGCCTCGGAGGAGCTGCTGTCCGCCGTCGTCGCGCTGTGGGACGAGTACTACGAGCAGGGACCGCCCGCTGATCAGGCCGATCACGGGCAGCGCTTCGGCCGCTTCATCGGTCTCGGTCATCAGTTCGGCCGTCCCGACCTCGGGATCGACATGGGTATCAACGGCACCGGACTCTTCGGCCCCGCTCGCGTGAACGACTGGCTCGAGATCATGCCGTGGGTGAAGCACGTGCACGGCAAGTTCTTCGGCATCGACGAGAACGGGAACGAGCCCTCGGTGCCCGTCGCGGACCTCATCACCCTGCTGGTCGAGAACGGCTACAGCGGTGCTGTCTCGAGCGAGTACGAGGGGTGGCACTGGAACCACTGGCAGAACCCGTTCGAGATCATCCGCGGCGAACAGGCCATCCAGCGCACCGCGGCCGAGGCCGCCGGTTCCCGGATGATCACGGATGCCGCCGAGGCGCGCCGCGCCCTGGACACCCACCTCGCGCACGCCGTGCGGGCCTGAAAGGACGAGGGAAATGATCGACGGCATCGCCGGAACAGGTATCAAGCTCGGCACCACCCTCTACTCGATGACGAGCGAGTTCGCTGCGGGGCTCTACACGCCCGAGACCCTCATCGAAGAGGTGCACGACCAGGGCATCGGCCCGGGCGTCGAGTTCAACTTCGCGCAGCTGCTGCGCTCGTATCCCGACGTCGATGCGGAGTTCGTGAAGCTGTGGTTCGACGCGCTGGAGACCTACGGGCTCGAGGCGAGCGCCGTGGGGACGAACCTCGACATGGGACGCCGCAAGGATCGCGACATGACGCCCGACGAGGAGCACGAGTTCTTCGCGCGGCAGCTGAAATCGGCGCACACCCTCGGCTTCACGACGGTCGTCATCCGCTCGGCCGGCAAGGAGCTGCTGCGTCGCCTGCTGCCCCTCGCCGAGAAGTACGACCAGCGACTCGCGTACGAGATCCACGCACCCTCGGGACCGAACGACCCGAAGGTGCTCGAGATCCGGGAGGTCTACGACGAGCTCGACAGCGATCGGCTCGGCTTCACCGCCGATTTCTCCTCCACCATGCACTCCCTCTCGCCGACGCTGCTGCGCACGCTCGGCCAGATGGGCATGGATGAGAGGCACTTCCCGGTCATGGACGAGATCTGGCACGAGCCGACCCCCATGCACGTGCGCAACCAGAAATTCGAGGACTACCTCGCGGGCGAGGGCGTCGACCCGCTGCGCTTCGGGCCGTTCACCCGCCTCGCCTTCAACATGCACGGCCTCGTCGCGCCGGAGGAGTGGCTCGACATCATGCCGCGGATCTTCCACGTGCACGCGAAGTTCTACGACATCGGCACCGACGGCGAGGAGCCCGCCATGGACATCCCGCGCATCGTGAAGCAGTTCGTGATCGGCGGGTACGAGGGCTATCTCTCGAGCGAGTGGGAGGGGCACGCTTTCTCCGACCTCGGCGAGAGCGACCCCATCGATCTCGTGAGAAAGCAGCACGCGCTCATGCGTCAGGCCATCGAAGACACCGTCGCGGCGCGCCAACCGGCGTGACCTCGCACGATCACAAAGGAGTGAGCATGTCTAACACCGCCGTCACGGCATCCGTCGAGGATCTCGTCGCCGAGGTCGCCCGCCTGCGCGAGCAGGTCGAGGTCGCCCACGCCCTCGCGCAGCGCGCCGAGGACCGCGGGCAGGTCGAGAACCTCTTCAACCGCTACATGTATCTGCACAACGCCTTCGAAGACGAGCAGATCATCCCGCTGTGGGTGAGGGAGGGCACCGAGGGCATCCGCGCCCGCTACACGAACGCCGGTCAGTACACGACCTGGCGAAGCGTCACCGACTACCACCGCGGGCGCCCGCACCCCGAGGGAAAGCTCATCCTGCACGCCACCAACACCCCGGTGATCGAGGTCGCCGCCGACGGCAAGACCGCCAAGGGCGTCTGGATGATGGCCGGCACCGAGTCGGGCCTGACCGACCCCCAGGTCGCCGAGGCGTTCCCCGACATGTACTCGCCCGACGAGGTGCTCGGCAAGAAGGTCTGGGCGCACTGGGTGTGGTGCAAGTACGCGATCGACTTCCTCAAGCAGGACGGCGAGTGGAAGTTCTGGAAGTTCCGCTGCTACGAGCTCGCCCGCGCCCCCTTCGAGGAGAACTGGGTCAGTTTCGGCCTGAAGAACCAGGGCGCGTTCGACCTCGACCTGATGTACTTCGGTGACGACGGCAAGCCCGTCTTCATGCCCCCGGCCGACGAGCCGGTGCCCTCGACGAACCACCCGTACAGCCCCGAGACCACCCAGAAGCTCGAGCCCGCACCACCCGTCGCGCACGACCGCTTCACCGACACGTTCGCCTAGGAGTCCCCGTGGCCACCCACAACTCGCTCTTCGCCGAGAAGGACGTCCGTCGCACCGACGACGGCCTCGCGGTCTCGGTGCAGCTGCCCTGGTACCGCAGCCTCTGGCTGTCGGCCGTCGACGACGTCGCGGTCACGGTGAACGGTGCTGAGGTGCCGAAACACGACCTCCGTTTCGCGCTCGAGGGTCGCGAGTACCGCATCGAGGAGCTGCCCGAACAGTCCGAGACGCTCTGGTTCGTCGCGGACCGCCCCGACGTGCTGATCCACCTCGACACCCCGCCCGCCGCGGGAGAGACGGTGACCGTGGAGGTCGTACTCACCATGCGTCTGCTCTACATGCAGATCATGCCCGGCGTCGACGGCGGCCCCGGGCGCTACGTCACGAACCGGGTGCCGGTCGAGCGAGAGCTGGTGCTGTCATGACCCTTCGACAGGCTCAGGGACCATCGCGGCCGCTGCGCGTCGCGATGATCGGCTACGGCTTCATGGGCGCCGCCCACTCCGTCGGGTGGCGCCAGGCGCCGCGCATGTTCGACCTGCCGCGCGCGGTCGAGATGACCGTGGTGGTGGGTCGGAATCCGGATGCCGTGGCATCCGCCGCCGAGAAATGGGGATGGGCCGAGTCGGCCACCGACTGGCGCGAGGTCGTCGCGCGCGACGACATCGACATCGTCGACATCGTCACCCCCGGCGACTCGCACGCCCAGATCGCGATCGCCGCGCTGGAGGCCGGCAAGCACGTGCTGTGCGAGAAGCCGCTGGCCAACACGGTCGCCGAGGCCGAGGCCATGGCCGAGGCGGCTGAGCGGGCCCGGGCCCGCGGCATCCGGTCGATGGTGGGATTCACGTATCGGCGCGTTCCCGCCGTCACCCTGATGCGCGACATGATCGCCGAGGGGGCGGTCGGCACGGTTCAGCAGGTGCGGGCGGCGTACCGGCAGGACTGGCTCGTCGATCCCGCGATGCCGCTCGCGTGGCGGCTGCAGAAGGATCACGCGGGGTCGGGGGCGCTCGGCGACATCGGCGCGCACATCATCGACATGACCCAGTTCGTCACCGGCCTGGGCGTCGAGAAAGTCACCGGGACCCTCGAGACGATCGTGCAGCAGCGCCCGTTGCAGGCCGCCGGGTCCGGCCTGTCGGGGTCGGCGGGTGAGGGCTTCGGCGAGGTCACGGTCGACGACGCGGCCATCTTCACCGGACGTCTGTCCAATGGTGCGCTGGCGTCGTTCGAGGCGACACGCTTCGCCACCGGGCGCAAGAACGCCCTCACCATCGAGGTGTCCGGCGATCGCGGGGCCCTCGCCTTCGACCTCGAAGACCTCAACAGCCTGCGCTTCTACGACCGCACCGCCCCCGAGGGGCGCCAGGGCTTCACGCAGGTGCTCGTGACCGAGCCGCAGCATCCCTATGTCTCGGCGTGGTGGCCCGCGGGGCACATGCTCGGCTACGAGCACGGTTTCAGCCACCAGGTCGTCGACCTGGTCGGCGCGATCGACGCCGGCACCGATCCGCACCCCTCGTTCGACGAGGGGCTGAGCGTGCAGCGCGTGCTCGACGCGGTGGAGCGCAGCAGCGACAATGATTCGGCCTGGACCGGCGTCATCGCCGGTGTCCCGGTCGCCTGACGCGAAGGAGCATCATGGCTCGTCCCATCACCCTGTTCACCGGCCAGTGGGCCGACCTGCCCTTCGAAGAGGTCGCGCGCCTCGCCGGCGAGTGGGGCTACGACGGTCTCGAGATCGCCTGCTGGGGCGACCACATCGACGTCTCGCGCTGGGACGACGACGCCTACGTGCAGTCGCGCCTCGACATCCTCGAGCGCAACGGCCTGAAGGTCTGGACGATCTCGAACCACCTCGTCGGCCAGGCCGTGTGCGACGACCCGATCGACGAGCGTCACCACGACATCGTGCCGCCGCGCGTGTGGGGCGACGGGGATGCCGAGGGCGTGCGCCGGCGTGCGGCGGAGGACGTCAAGAACACGGCGCGGTTCGCCGCGGCGCTCGGGGTGAAAACGGTCACCGGCTTCACCGGATCCAGCATCTGGAAGTACGTCGCGATGTTCCCGCCCGCCTCCGACGCCATGATCGAACGAGGCTACGCGGACTTCGCCGAGCGCTGGCATCCGATCCTCGACGTGTTCGAAGAGGTGGGTGTGCGCTTCGCGCTCGAGGTGCACCCGTCCGAGATCGCGTACGACTACTGGACCGCGAAGAAGACGCTCGAGGCGATCGGGCACCGTGAGAGCTTCGGTTTCAACTTCGACCCCTCGCACTTCGTGTGGCAGCAGCTGGACTCGGTCGCGTTCGTGCTCGACTTCGCCGACCACATCTTCCACGTGCACTGCAAGGAGTCGACCACCCACCTCGACGGCCGCAACGGCGTGCTCGGTTCGCACCTGTCGTGGGACAACCCCCGTCGCGGGTGGACGTTCGTCTCGACCGGTCACGGCGATGTGCCGTGGGAGCCGCTGTTCCGCGCGCTGAACGCGATCGGCTACGACGGGCCCACGAGCGTGGAGTGGGAGGACGCCGGCATGGACCGCCTCGTCGGCGGCCCCGAGGCTCTGGCCTTCGTGCGCAAGCTCGGCGAGATCACTCCGCCGCACCAGCTGTTCGACGCCGCGTTCTCGCAGAAGGGGTGATGGCGCCGTCGCGCCGCGGCTGGGGAGGCAGCGCGCGCGAGTCGGTGGTCGTGCGTCGGGGGAGAGGCGTTTCTCGCTGAGGGGAGTGGCGGTTCCGGGGGTGCCCGTCGCCGGGCGCGCCGCCCCGGTATCGTCGGGGCGATGAGCACTGCGCCCACGCCCCGCACCGTCGAGACCGCGACCCTCGCCGACATCGAGGCCCTGCTGGCGTTCTGGGCGATCGCGGGAGAGAACGACGCGCGGCCGAGCGACTCGTCCGCCGTGGTCGAGGCGCTCCTGCGTCGTGATCCCGACGCGCTGCTCGTCGTGCGGTCGGAGGGGCGGATCATCGGCACCGTCATCGCGGGCTGGGACGGGTGGCGCGCCCACCTCTATCGCCTCGCCGTGCACCCCGACCACCGTCGCCAGGGCATCGCCGGTGCGCTCCTCGACGCGGCAGAGGCTCGTCTTCGTGCACTCGGTGCCGGACGCTTCGACGCGATGGTGCTCGAGGGCAACGACCTCGGCGCATCCGCGTGGGCGGCCCGCGGGTATGCGCCCCAGTCCGAGTGGCGGCGTTGGGTGCGTTCCGCGCGCTGAGTCCGCGGCATCCGTGTCACGAGAACAGGGGATGCCACCGGGACAGGCCGTTTTGCCGCTGATCGCCCTGTTCTCGTGGCGGAGCCTGTTCTCGTGGCGCGTCAGGCCCGGCGGGCGCGGGTCGCTGAGTCCGCGGCATCCGTGTCACGAGAACAGGGGATGCCACCGGGACAGGCCGTTTTGCCGCTGATCGCCCTGTTCTCGTGACGGAGCCTGTTCTCGTGGCGCGTCAGCCGTCCGAGGAGAGGATGCCGCCGGCCAGCGCGAGGTGACGCGAGGTCATCTCCCACGGGTCGTCGTCGAGCCATTCCTGGCCGCCCCACTCGCTGCAGAGCGTGCCGGTGAAACCCCGGCGCCGGAGCGCCTCGCCGACGGCGCGGATCGGCTCCGACACCCGTCCGTCGGCGTCGTCGAGGTCCCAGAACTTCAGGTGCACCGCCCCGAGGAAGGGGAGGACGGATGCCAGATCCCCGACGTCCGACCGCCCGAACCGCACGAGCAGGTTCATGTACAGGGTGTGCACGGGCCCCGGGACGCCTCCGCTGCGCAGCAGGTCGATCACCGCGTCGTGGGTCGCGGGGTCGTGCCACTCGTCGCGCAGACGGCGCGCGAGATCGGTCGGGATGCCGCCCCGCTCGAGCCGCTCGAGGTAGGTGACCGGGAGCGCCGGCATGAGCATGCTGATGTCGAGCAGCAGCCGCACGTGCGGGGTGTCGACAGCGGCGACGCGGTCGTAGTCGCCCGGGCGCGCGGTCGGGGTCTCGTGCCCTTGGGCCTCCTCGTAGAGCACGAGGTCGAGCTCCTCGAGCAGGGGCACCAGCTCGTCGAGGATCGCTCCCGCCTGGCCGAGCGGCAGCCGCACGCCGGTCGCGCCGACGGCGGCGGCAGCGCGCAGCTGCGGTTCGAGGAACGCCCGGCGCTCGGCATCCGTCCGCCGTCGGCCGCGGTGGAACTCGTCGATACTGACGCCCACGATGCTCACGCGCCCGCCGACGACGGCGAGCCGGTCGCGGAAGTCCGCGGCCTCGGATGCCGCAGGGGCGGGGAAGCCGCGCCACATCTGGCCGAGCTCGATCTCGATGGCGGGCGCGATGCCGCGCTCGACCAGCGACAGGGCCAGGTCGGGGGCGGTCCGCTCGGCGCGGATGACTTCCGGGGTGAGGTTGAAGGCACTGGCCGACAGCGTCCAGGTGGCGGGGAGGGTCATGCGGCGCTCCCCACGTCGAGCGAGACGCTCGCGACGAGGGCGTCCGCCACCAGGTCGCGGGTGAACGAGAACGGCAGCCGCAGCGGTTCCGCGGGCCCGCCGGGCAGGTAGGGGATCTCGAGTCGGAACGACACCGACACCTCCCGGATGCCGGGGGTCACGGCATCCGGGATCTCCAGCACCAGGCGATCCTGGAGGTACCACCAGCCGTCCTCGTCGGTGAGGGCGGTGACGGGCACGCGGCGGTCGCCGAGCGCGACCACGGGCTCATGCCGGCGGCCGTCGATCTCGACCGCCGGTTCGAGCAGGCTCGACAGCGGCAGCGAACGGATCCACGGCAGCGACACCCGCACCTCGGTGCGCGGGCCGCGTCTCCGCAGGGCGTCGTCGCACAGGGCGGAAAGGGTCATGGCGGGCACGTCCTCGTGTCACGGCGCACCGTCCGGCGCGCTTGCGCTCACAACCTACCGACTAATGTCGATAAAAGGAAGAAGTCAGGCGGGCTGCCCGTGCACCGCCGCGATCGTCGGTCGTCCCTCGCCGAACCACCGCGGCAGGCTCACCTCGAAGAGCTGCTCGAGCGCGAGGTCGACCCCGCCCCGGACCGGCTCGCGCGAGTCGTTCTCGCTCGTCTTGATCACCAGGTCGCGGGTGGCCAGCGGCAGGGAGAGCTCGTAGACGCGGTGGCGCACTTCGGCGAGGAACAGCTCGCCCGTCGAGGCGACCGCCCCGCCGATGACGATGATGCTCGGGTTGAACATGTTGACCAGTGCGGCGATGGCCTCCCCGACCTGCCGGGCCGAGGCCTGGACGAGCGAGATCGCCAGGGCGTCGCCTCGTCCGGCGGCGAGGGTGATCTTCTCGAGGCTGAGGTCGTCCCCGGAGGCCGCGCTGTCGGCGAGGGGCCCCGTGGCGCCGCCCGCGATCGCGGCCCGGGCGTCGCGCACGAGCGCCCAGCCGCCGGCGACGGCTTCGAGGCACCCGACCTTGCCGCAGCGGCAGACCTGCTCGGCGCCCGCGACGCGCACGTGGCCCATGTCGCCCGCGGCGCCGTTCGCGCCCCGGTGCAGTCGTCCGTGCGAGACGAGCCCGGCGCCGATGCCCGTGCCGACTTTGCAGTAGATGAGATCGACTCCCTCGTCGCGGCGTCGAGCGCGCTCGCCGGCGGCGAGGAGGTTCACGTCGTTGTCGACCCAGACGGGGGCGTCGTAGCGTGCCTCGAACGCCCCGCGCACGTCGTAGCCGTTCCAGCCCGGCATGATCGGCGGGGCGACGGGGCGTCCGGTCTCGAAGTCGACCGGACCGGGGAGGCCGACGACCATCGCCCACACGGGAGTTCCGTCTCCGGCGGAGAGCAGGTCGTCCACCATCGCGGTCGCGGTGGCGAGCGTGTCGTCGGGGCCGCGCGAGATGTCCCATACGCGGTGGGCCTCGTCGAGGATCTCGCCGTCGAGGTCGGTGACGCCCACGTGGATGTGCAGGCCGCCGAGGGCGCACACGACGATGCGTCCCCGCTCGGCGCGGAAACGCAGGGTGCGGGGGGCTCGACCGCCCGAGGAGGGTCCGTACTCGGCATCCTCGAGGAAGCCCATCTCGACGGCGCGATCGACGCGCTGGGCGACGACACCGCGGCCGAGGCCGGTGACGCGACCGATCTCGGGGCGGGTCACGGCTTCGCCGAGGCGGACCATGTTGACGATGCGCAGGAGGCTCGTGACCTCGTCGGTCTGGGCGCCGAAGCGCAGGGTGGACGCGTTGGCCATGGGTTGATCTTCACATAAGAGCAGGTGCCCCCTGCCGCAATCACGACATCTATGGTTCATTAGTCTCTGACTTCGGCGCATTTCGAGCTGAAGTGGCGAGGGGGCCGTCATGGCGTGGGGCGTGGGCATCATCGGATCGGGGCCCGGTGTCGCGGCGCTGCACGCGCCGACCCTCGCCCGGCTGGGCGGGGATTTCCGCCTCGTGCACGTCAGCGATGCCGGAAGCGGCCGGGCGGCGGCGATCGCGGAGCGCTTCGACGCCCGCGCCTCGGCGGGGATCGACGCGCTGCTCGCCGATCCCGACGTGGATGTCGTCGCCATCTGCAGTCCTCCGGCCCTGCACGCGGAGCACGTCCGAGCGAGTCTCGCCGCCGGGCGCCGGGCGATCTTCTGCGAGAAGCCGCTCGCGGACACCGCCGACGAGGCCGAGCTCCTCGTCGCCGAGTGCGCGGCGGTCGGTGCCCTGCTCGTCGTCGGCACGAACCACCTGTTCGACCCCGCCTGGGTGCGGGCCACCCACCACCTCAGCGCCCTCGACGGGCGGATCTCGGCGGTCACCGTGACACTGTGTCTCTCGCCGAACGACCGCTACCACGCGCTCACGATGGGGGATCCGTTGCCGGCGGGGCCTCCGGTGGCCCGCCCACCCCTCGACCTCGACGACCCCGAGCAGAGCGCCGCGGTCGTGCGGCAGCTCGTCGCGGGTCTCGGCGTGCACGATCTCCCCCTCGTGCGCGACCTGGTGCCCGCGACGCCGGAGGTCGTCTGGGCGCGGGCCGTACCGCCGATCGGCTTTGACCTGGCGCTCCGCACGAACGGTGCGCTCGTGCGGTTCACCACCGTCATGCTGCCCGACGGGGCGGACTCGCTCTGGCGTGTGAGCATCGCCGCGGCCGGAGCGCGGGTCGAGGTGGAGTTCCCGCCGCCGTTCGTGCACGTCGGCGGAGCGCGGACGACCGTGCGCGACGCGCAGGGCGTGCACACGACGTATCCGATCGACCGCCGCGACGGCTACGAGGCGGAATGGCGGGCGCTCGCCGCCCTCCTGAGAGGGGAGGCCGCGATGGAGTACGACGAACTCCGCGCCGATGCGGCGTTCGTCCTGGCGATCGCCGACGGAGCGGCCGCGGCCGTGCGGGCGGGAGCGGTGCGATGACCGGCGTCTGGACAGACCTTCCCGCGTATCGCGCCGCGGTGGCCGAGCTCGCGCCGCGGGTGAGGCTCGGTGACGGCGGGGAGGCGATCCGCGTGGTCGGAGGTCGGGGCGCGTGGTGGGAGCGGCTCGACGGCGCGGCGGCGTACGTCATCGACGAACCCGACCCGGCGCCGGCCGCCGTGCACGCGCGACTCGCTGCTCTCGACGTTCCGATCGCGGTCGTCCGCCGACGCGTGCGGCCCGACGTCGTCGCCGAGGCGGGTGCCGAGCCCGTCTCGCCCCGTCACGTCGTGGTCGACGCCTGGGGCGGACGGACGGATGCCACGGCCCTCCTCCGCGACGCGGTCGGGTGGGCGCGGGTCCTCGCCGGCGGCCCGCTCAGCGTCAGCGCCCGCGCCGACACCGCGGCGGCCACGACCATGGCGCTGCGCGGGCGCGACGGTATCGGAGTGAGCGTGACCCGTGCGATCGGCGGCGGAGTGGGAGGTGCGCTGGTCGCTTCGGCCCTGGGGTCTCGCCGCGTCGAGGTGCGCGTGGACTCCGCCTCGCCGCTCGCCGAGGTCGCGTTCGACGATCTCGAGGGGCGTCGAGTCCGGCCCGTGCGGCGGGAGTCCGCGGAGCGTCTCGCGCTCCGCCGGGTCGTGGATGCGCAGGCGGCGGGGGCCGCGCTCAGCGACCTGCGCGAGCTTGCGGCCGACGACGGGATCGTTCAGCCGGACGAATAAGTCACGTCGATGCCCGGCATCCACAGAATCGGATTCCCTGATAACGCCTTCGGTCGGATAGTGGAAGAAGAGTCGGAACGACCCGATTCACCGAAAGGATCGAAGATGATCAAGCTTCTCTCTCATCTGTCGTTCGTCGCGATCACGACTCCCGATGTCGAGGCCTCGGTGGACTTCTACGTCAACCAGGTGGGCCTGACCGAGGTCGCCCGCGAGGACGACCGCGTCTACCTCCGCTGCTGGGGCGACTACTACGCGTACTCCGTCGTCGTGGCGAAGGGCGATGAGCCCTCGCTCGAGACGATGGCCTGGCGCACCTCGTCGGCCGAGGCCCTCGAAGAGGCCGCGAAGCGCGTGCAGGCCGCCGGTATCGAGGGCGAGTGGTTCGAGGGCCGTGGCATCGGCCGCGCCTTCCGCTTCACCGGGCCCTTCGGCCACAACATGACCCTGCACTGGGACGTCGAGCGCCATCGCGCCGAGCCCCACACCGCGTCGATCTACCCCGACCGTCCCGAGAAGCGCAGCCCCGTCGCCGGTGCCCCGCGCCAGCTCGACCACGTCACGGTCGCCACGCAGGACGTCGACGCGTTCGTGCAGTGGTACGTCGACACGCTCGGCTTCCGCTTCATGGCCCGCACTGTGCTCGACGAGGCGCCGATCTCGGTGTTCTCGGTGCTCACGACGAACGAGAAGTCGCACGACCTCGGTGTCGTGCTCGACGGCTCGAGCCGCGCCGGTCGCATCAACCACTACGCCTTCTGGGTCGACACCCGCGAAGAGCTGCTCATCGCCGCCGACACCCTCATGGAGAACGGCATCCCGATCGAGTACGGCCCCAACATCCACGGCATCGGCGAGCAGACGTTCCTCTACTACCGCGAGCCCTCGACCCTGCGCATCGAGCTCAACACCGGCGGGTACCGCAACTACGTGCCCGACTGGGAGGCCAACACCTGGAAGCCCTCGCAGGGATCGAACAACTTCTACCGCAACGGCCGCATGCCGATGTCGATGACCGAGTCGTTCCCGGCCGCCGACGGCCCCAGCGCCACCGAAGAGGGCGTGCCCGACGAGATCAAGGACGCCCTGCTCAACCCCTACGCCGTCGAGGGCCGGGGCTGAGCGACCGATCCCGGTCGGGGAAAGTGAGCACCACCATGACGACGGCACCATTCGCCCTCGCCCGTTTCCGAGAAGGGGATGCCGTGCGCGTCGGCCTCGTGGCCGGCGATCGCCTCCGCGCGCTCTCCGACGACGAGCTGGGCGGCGGTCTGAACGCCTTCCTCGCCGACCCCGACTGGGATCGCCTCGAAGCCCTCGCCTCGGCTCGGGACGAGGCGCCGGGGGAGTGGCATCCGCTCTCGGATGTCACCCTCACGGCGCCCGTCGAGCCCCGCCAGGTGCTGCAGACCGGCGCCAACTACCGCGAACACGTCATCCAGCTCGTGGCGGCGGGACTGACGCAGAACACCGATCGCACGCCGGAAGAGGCGCACGCCTTCGCCGCCGAGATGATGGACGAGCGCGCCCGCAGCGGGGAGCCGTACTTCTTCATCGGGTTGACGGCGTGCGTGGTCGGCGACGACGTGCCGCTCGTGCTCCCCGCCTCCAGCGAGGTGCACGACTGGGAGCTCGAGCTCGCCGTCGTGATCGGTCGAGAGGCGTTCCGCGTCTCGCGCGAGGACGCCCTCGACCACGTCGCCGGCTACACGATCGTCAACGACGTCACCACGCGCGACCTCGTCTTCCGCAAAGACATGAAAGAGATCGGCACCGACTGGTACCGGGCGAAGAACGCGCCCGGGTTCCTGCCGACCGGTCCTCTGCTCGTGCCCGCGCGCTTCGTCGACCCGGCCGACACCGCGGTGCGCCTCGAGCTGAACGGACAGGTGATGCAGGATGCCAACACCTCCGATCTCCTGTTCGACGTTCCCGCGCTCGTCTCGGCGGCGTCGCAGACCCATCCGCTGCTCCCCGGCGACCTGCTGCTGACCGGCAGCCCCGCCGGCAACGGGCAGCACTGGAAGAGGTTCCTGCGCGACGGAGATGTCATGACCGGGACGATCGGCGCGCTCGGCACGCAGGTCGTGCGGTGCGTGGGGGAGCGCTCGTGAGCGCCCCCTCGGAGAACCCGGCCGACCTCGACCGGCAGAACCCCGAGGCCGAGATCGCCGTGCGCGCCGAGGCCTACCGCAATTGGGGGCGGTGGGGCGAGGACGACGTGCTCGGCACGCTCAACTTCATCGACGACGACATCCGTCGCGCAGCGGCGGGTCTCGTGCGGGAGGGGCGCTCGATCTCGCTGTCGCAGCCCTTCGACACCGACGGCCCGCAGAAGGGGTGGCGCCGGCGCACGAACCCCGTGCACACGATGACCGACACGGGAACGGATGCCGAGCGCGGCAACCAGGGCTTCCCGCACGGCATCGGCGGGGCCGACGACGTCATCGCGATGCCGCTGCAGTGCTCGACGCAGTGGGACGGCCTCGGCCACATCTTCGACCACGGCTTCGCGTGGAACGGCCGCCGGGCGGGCGACGTCGTCACCAGCGACGGCGACCTCGTCACGGGCATCGAGCACGCGGCATCCGTCATCGTCTCGCGCGGCGTGCTGCTCGACGTGGGCCGCCACCTCTCGCCCGAGACCGGGGAGCTCGCCGACGGCCACGCGATCACCGTCGCCGACCTCGAGGCGTGCGCCGCCGCCGAGGGCGTCGAGGTGCGCCGCGGCGACATCGTGCTCGTGCGCACCGGCCACTACACGCGGGCCCGCCGCGACGGGTGGGGAGACTACGCGGGCGGTCCCGCCCCCGGACTCTCGCTCACCACGGCCGGCTGGCTGCACCGCACCGAGATCGCCGCGATCGCGACCGACACCTGGGGCTTCGAGGTGCGGCCGAACGAGTTCGACGTCCCCGCGTTCCAGCCGCTCCACCAGGTCGTCATCCCCAACCTGGGGCTGACGATCGGCGAGATGTGGAACCTCGACGAGCTCGCCGCGGCCTGCGCCGATGCGCGACGCTGGGAGTTCCTGCTCGCAGCTCCCCCCTTGCCGATCACCGGAGCCGTCGGGTCGCCGGTGAACCCGCTGGCTCTGCTGTAATCCCCCGTCCCAGAACAGAGAGGTTCTGACATGACCGCCGTTCAGAAAGTCGCGATCGCCGGAGCCGGCGTCGCGGGCCTGGCCACCGCCATCTTCCTCGCCCGGGCGGGGGTGGAGGTCGATCTCTACGACGCCCAGCCCGCGCTGTCGACGCGCGGCTCGGGCATCACCCTCCAGGGCAACGCGCTGCGCGTCTTCGACGAGCTCGGGGTGTGGGACGAGGTCGCCGCCGCCGGAAAGGCGTTCGAGGGACTGAACCTCCGCGCCCCCGGCCCCGGGGCCCCCGTGGTCGCGGCCCTACCCGACCTCAAGACCGGCGGCCCCGACTACCCCTCCACGATGGGGATGTCGCGGCCCGACCTGGCGCGGATCCTCCTCGCCGCGGCCGAGCGCCACGGCGCCCGCGTCCACTTCGGCACGCGCGTGACCGGGGTCTCCGAGACCGCGGACGGCGTCGCGGTCGAGGTCGACGGGGAGCCCGCGGGCACGTTCGACCTGCTCGTCGGCGCGGACGGCCTGCACTCCGCGGTCCGCGAGATGATCGGCATCCACGTCTCTCCCGAGCAGACCGGCATGGGCATCTGGCGCACTTTCGTGTCGCTGCCGCCCGAGGTGGACCGCAGCGAGCTGTACTACGGCGGGCCGATGTACATCGCCGGCTACACCCCGACCGGCGACGACACGATGTACGCCTTCCTCGTCGAGGCCGCTCAGGACCGCTCGAACGTCTCACCCGAAGAGGCTCGACGCATCATGGTCGAGCAGTCCCGCGCCTACGACGGTCCGTGGAACCACATCCGCGCCGACATCGAGGCCGGGGCCGACGCGAACTACACGTGGTTCACGCGTCACCTCGTCGAGGCCCCCTGGAACCGCGGGCGCGCCGTGGTGATCGGCGACGCCGCGCACAGCTGCCCTCCGACGATCGCGCAGGGCGCGGCCCAGGGCCTCGAGGACGCGGCGGTGCTGAGCGAGCTCCTCGTGGAGAGGGATGCCGTGGACCAGGCGCTGTGGGACGCGTTCCACGAGCGCCGCGTGGCGCGCGCGAAGGCGATCGTCGACGCCTCGGTGCAGCTCGGGCAGTGGCAGCTCGACGGCGTCCGCGACGCCGACATGGGCGGACTGATGTTCGGCGTCGCCCAGCTGACGGCGGCCCGCGCATGACCGGGCCCGAGGGGCACGGCGTCACCGACGTCCACGCCCACCTGCTCATGCCGGGGCTGCACGCCGAGGTCGAGCGCCGCGTGCCCGACGAGGTGCAGGCCGCGGCCGATCTCGAGCTCACGCGCAACGGTCTCGCGAGCCTGCAGGCCTCGGGGCGCATGATCGGCGAGCGCTTCCCGCGCCTGACCGACGTGCACGCGCGGCTCGCGGCGATGGACGCGCAGGGCGTCGACCGCCAGTGGGTGAGCCCCTCGCCCAACCATTTCTACCCCTGGGCGAACGAGGGCCTCGCGACCTGGGCGACCGGTGAGGCGAACCGCCTCGTCGCCGAGCACGTCGCGCAGGAGCCCGACCGGCTCGTGGGCCTCGGGACCGTGCCGCTGCAGCACCCGCACCTCGTCGTCGACGCCCTCGACGACGCCGTGCTCGGGCGCGGACTCGCGGGCGTCGAGATCTCCTCGTTCGCCGGCGACGTGGAGCTCAGCGACGACCGTCTCGAGCCGTTCTGGGCACGCGCGGCCGAGCTGCGCGCGGTGGTCTTCCTGCACCCCTTCGGGTGCTCCCTCGACGAGCGCCTCGACCGCTTCTACCTCTCCAACACGGTCGGCCAGCCCACCGAGAACGCCGTCGCGCTGTCGCACCTCATCTTCGCGGGCGTGCTGGACCGGCATCCGGGACTCCGTCTGATCGCGGCGCATGGCGGCGGATACCTGCCGACCGCGATCGGTCGCTCCGACCGCGCGTGGAGAGTGCGCCCGGAGGCGCGCGGCTGCGCGCACGCGCCCTCGACCTACCTGTCGAAGCTTTGGTTCGACACGGTCGTGCACGACGAGCGGGCGCTGCGCTGGCTCGTCGAGGCCGCCGGCGCCGACCGGGTGCTGCTCGGCAGCGACTTCCCCTTCGACATGGGACTCGACGACCCCGTCGCCTTCGTGCGGGGCGCGGGACTGGCCGAGGCGCAGGTCGACGGCATCCTGGGCCGCAACGCCGACGAGCTGCTGCGGACGCGGGTGCACGCATGAGGATCGCGCGGTGGGCCGACGGCGCCGACGTCGGCGAGGGGTTCGTCGACGGTGACGCGGTCGTGCCGTTCCCCGACGGGCTGCGGGTCGCCGAGGTGCTCGCGCAGGGGCTCGCGGTGGCGCACGCGCTGTTCGCACGTCGTGATCGAGCACTCGCGCGGCCCCTCGCCGAGGTGCGCCTGCTCGCCCCGCTCGTGCCCGCGTCGATCCGCGACTTCGTCGCCTTCGAGGAGCACGTCGAGGGCGTGAGCGCCTCGGTCGACGGCAAGAGCGAGGTCGTGCCCGAGTGGTACGAGGCGCCGACGTTCTACTTCACCAACCCGCACACCGTGCGGGCGACCGGCGAGGTCGTCGCGATCCCCGAGACCCAGCGCCTCGACGTCGAGCTCGAGCTCGCCGCCGTGATCGGCGCGGTGTCCGGCTCGGACGGAGCGAACGTGGATGCCGCGGCGGCGGCATCCCACATCTTCGGCTACACCGTGATGAACGACTGGTCGGCCCGCGACCTGCAGTCGCGCGAGATGAAGGTGCGGTTGGGGCCGGCGAAGGGCAAGGACTTCGCGATGACGCTCGGGCCGTGGATCGTCACGGCCGACGAGCTCGAGCCGTTTCTCGACGCCGACGGCTTCCTCGCGGTGCGGGCCGAGCTCTTCATCAACGGCGAGCTGATCGGCCACGACCTCGTGTCGAACATGGGCTGGCCGTTCCCCGAGCTCGTGGCCTACGCCGCGCGCAACTCGGTGGTCGTCCCGGGTGACGTGCTCGGCTCCGGCACGGTCGGTAACGGCGGCTGCCTCGGCGAGCTCTGGGGCCGCCGCGGCGGCCTCGACCCACGGCCGCTCGAACCCGGCGACGAGGTGCGTCTGGTGATCGAGGGCGTGGGCGAGATCGTCAACGTGGTCGGCGATCGCGTCGCCGCCCCGCCCGTTCCGCGGGCGCGGGTGCGGTCGCGGGCGCGCGTCGTCGAGCGATGAGCTTCGCCGGTCGGCTCTTCGTCGTCACGGGGGCGGCGAACGGTCAGGGCGCCGAAGAGGTCCTGATGCTCGCCGCGCGGGGCGCCGACGTCGTGGCCGGCGACCTGGCCGACTCGGCCCCCGACCTTCTGGCGCGGGCCGACACGCTGCCCGGTTCGGTGCGGTATCGGCGCCTCGACGTCGCATCCGACGACGACTGGTCGGCGCTCGCCGCCTCTCTCGAGGGGCGACGGGTCCGCGGGCTCGTCAACAACGCGGGCGTCACTCATCGCGCGCGCATCGGGCAGCTGGAGCGCGCCGACTGGGATCGGGTTCTCGCCGTCAACGCGACGGGGGCGATGCTCGGCATCCAGGCCCTGCTCCCGTTGATGGATGCCGGATCCTCCATCGTCAACATCGGCTCCGTCGCGGGGCTCACGGGGCACTACACGGCGGCGTACACGGCGAGCAAGTGGGCGCTTCGCGGCCTCACGCACGCGTGCGTCACCGAGCTCGGCCCCCGCGGGATCCGCGTCAACCTCGTGCACCCGGGCTACATCCACACGGCGATGACCGAGAGCGCTCCGCCGGCGTTCCGCGAGGCGAACGAGGCGATCGTCCCCCTCGGGCGCGGTGGGCAGGTCGCCGAGGTGGCGAGCACGGTCGTGTTCCTGCTGTCGGATGCCGCCGCCTACCTCTCCGGGGCCGAGATCACCGTCGACGGCGGGCAGGCGCTCTCGGGGGCGGCCACGGTCCTCTCGAACGCGGTACGCCCCTAAGGTTGAAAATCAACATAAGTCGGGTATGCTGAGACTGACGTCGGGGCCTTCCAGGTCCGTTCGCCCGGTGAGGGAGCCGGAGCGGCACATACGGTCGCGTCGATCGCCCGGTCGTACGGGCGCCCCGCGCATGACCCTCTCTCCCGCCCGCGTTCGCATCCTCGTCGCGGCCCTCCTCGCGGTGTCGTTCCTCGGCGCCCTCGACCACACGGTGGTCTCGACCTCGCTCGCCACGATCGCCGGCGATCTCGGCGCGCTCGCGCACATGAGCTGGATCATGGTCGGCTACACGCTCGCCGCCACCGTGATGCTGCCGGTGCTCGGCAAGCTCGGCGACGTCGTCGGCCCGCGCCGCGTGTTCCTCGTCTCGCTCGTGCTGTTCCTCGGCGCCTCGCTCGCGTGCGGTTTCGCCCCCGACCTGGGCTGGCTGATCGCCGCGCGCGTCGTCCAGGGCCTCGGCTCGGCCGGGCTCCAGCTGATGTCGCAGACGATCATCGCCCGCGTCACGAGTCCCCGCCAGCGCCCCCGGTACATGGCGATCATCGGCGCGGCCTTCCCCGTCGCGATCGTCGTGGGACCCGTGGTCGGCGGTCTCATCACCGATTTCTGGGGATGGTCGTGGGTCTTCTGGATCAACCTCCCCGTGGGGGTCGTCGCCCTCGCCCTCGCCCTCGTCGCGATCCCCCGCCTGCCGGGCGGTGCCCATCCGCGGTTCGACGTCCCCGGATCGATCGCGTTCACGGGCACCCTGGTCGCTCTCGTGCTCGCCGTGACCTGGATCGGCGACGACGCCCTGCGTCCCGCGGCGATCCTCTGCGCGGTGCTCGCGGTCGTCGGCATCCCGGTCCTCATCCTCATCGAGCGCCGCGCGGTCGAGCCGATCCTCCCCCCGCGCATCCTCCGCCATCGCACGATCCTCGTGTGTCTCGGGCTCTCGCTCGTCGTCGGCGCGGGGCTGTTCGCGATCGTGGCCTACGTGCCCACCTACATCCAGATGACGTTCCGCACGACCGCGACCGTGTCGGGGCTCGTGCCCATCGCGACCGTGCTCGGCATGCTCGTCAGCAACCTCCTCACGGGGTGGCTCGTGAGCAGATCGGGGCGCTACCGCGCGTACCCGGTGATCGGCACGGCCCTCGGCGCCGTCGGACTCGCGGTCATGGCGGCGCTGCCGATCGGGGCACCGCTGTGGGTGCCCATGATCGTGATGGCCGTCGTCGGTGTCGGCACGGGATCGTTCACGAACCTCATCTTCGCGGTCGTCCAGAGCGCCGCTGCCCGCTCCGACCTCGGCGCGGTCACCGCGACCACGAACCTCGTCCGCCAGATCGGCTCGGCCGTGGGCACGGCGATCGTGGGCGGCGTGGTCGGCTTCGGGGTCGCCGCGGGCCTTCCTGCCGGGCTGGATGCCGACACCCTCACGCCGGCCGTCGCCCGGGCCGCGTCCGACGGCGTGCGCGAGGAGATCGCCGTCGTCTACCACGACGTGTTCGCCCCCGTCTTCCTCGGCCTCGCGCTCGTCTACGCGTGCGGTGTGATCATCGCCCTCCTCCTCCCCGCCGGCCGGCTCTCCGACGAGGCGCCCCCGCCCGCGCCGGCCGCCGCCCGCCCCCAGCACGCCTGATCTCGAAGGAGAGAAATGTCCGACATCCCCACCATCGCCGTCGTCGGCAGCGGGCCCATCGGCTCCGCCTACGCGCGCGTCCTGCTCGAGTCCGTGCCCTCCGCGCGCGTGATCATGTTCGAGGCCGGCCCGCAGATCACCCCGCGCCCCGGGGAGAGCGTGCGCAACATCGCCGATCCCGACGAGAAGGCCCGCGCGCGCGAGCGATCGCAGGGACCGCAGGCGGGGGAGTTCCGCGCCTCCCTCGGCATCCCCGCGGGCACCGTCGTCGAGGGCATGTTCACCGCGCGACAGGGTACGCACCTCCTCGACTTCGGCGGCGAGGGCTCGGCGCACGCCTCCCGCTTCCCCGCGGCGGCCGCGGCGACGAACGTGGGCGGGCAGGGTGCGCACTGGACCTGCGCCATCCCTCGTCCCGCCTTCAGCGAGAAGCTCGACTTCGTCGACGACGACGAGTGGGAGGACCTCATCTCCACCGCCGAGGGCCTCCTGCACAAGCAGAGCGCCGCCTTCTCGGACTCCCCGGTCGGCGCGGCCATCCGCACGCTCCTCGACCGCGAGTTCGGTGCCGAGCTCCCCGAGGGGTACGGCGTGAGCACGCTCCCCGTCGCCGGCGACCCGCAGCCCGACGGTTCGATGCGCTGGGCCGGTGCCGACACCGTGCTGGGCCCCCTCATCGAACCCGGAACCGACACCGCCGCACGCTTCGACCTCCGCGACCTCACGCTCGTCCGGCGCATCGAGCATGACGGCTCGCACGTCCGCGGGCTGGTCGTCGAGGACCTGCGGACGGGCGAGGAATCCTTCGTCGCCGCGGACGCCGTCGTTGTCGCCGCGGACGCGTTCCGCTCTCCGCAGCTGCTCTGGGCTTCCGGCATCCGTCCCGCCCCGCTCGGTCGCTACCTGACCGAGCATCAGGTGGTCATCAGCACGGTCGCCCTCGACGAGGAGCGCATGGCGACCCTCGTCACCGACGACGAGCTCGAGGCCGAGCTGGCCCGCCGCGCCGTGAACCCCACCGACCCCGTCGCCGCGGTCAACCGCATCCCGTTCTCGGAGCCCGGGCATCCGTACTCGGCGCAGATCATGTACGCCGAGACCCCTCCCTTCCCTCTCGCCACGGATCACCCGGCCCACGGGAACCGGTGGGGCTACGTGAACATGGGTTTCGGTATCCGCAAGTTCCCCCGCGTCGAGGACGGCGTGACCTTCACCGACGACGAACTCGACTACCGCGGCCTGCCCAACTTCACGATCGAGTACGCCCTCACCGACCGCGAGGAGAAGGAGATCGCCGAGGCGACAGAGCGCCTCCGCCGCGCGGGTGACGCCCTGGGCTCCTTCATCGCGGAGCCGCGGCTGCTGCCGAACGGGTCGAGCCTGCATTTCATGGGGACGATGCGGACCGGGACGGACGCCGCGACCTCGGTCGCCGACCCGTACTCGCGCGTGTGGGGCTTCGACAACCTCGTCGTCGGCGGCAACGCCCTGATCCCGACGGCGAACACGATGAACCCGACGTTGATGAGCGTCGCGATCGCCGTGCGCGGTGCGCGCCGGCTCGCGGCCGCGGTGGGCGGCGCGCGGCCCTGACGCGTCGCGCCTCGGCGGGGAGCGCCACCGGATAATGGAACGGTGGAGATCTGGGAGACGCGCGAATGGTTCGCCGACTTCCTCGACGCGCAGAACCGCCACGACCTCGAAGCCGTCCGCGGGTTCCTCGACCCGGGAGTGCGGCGCGCCCACCGTCCCGCCGGGGCCGAGGCCTGGATCGCCGAGACCGCCGAGCTCCTGCACGCCTTCCCGGATTGGCAGTGGAAGCGCATCCAGCTCATCGTCGAGGACGACCGTCTGGCCGTCCACCTGCGCGGGTCGGGGATGCAGACGGGGGTCTTCCACCACGTCCCCGCCACACGTCGACGGGTCAACATCGCCGCGTTCGCGATGTACCGACTCGAGCGCGGGCGCATCGTCGAGGCATCCGGGACCGACGACGCCGACCAGATCCGCGCCCAGCTGATCTGAGACGGACGGTCGCGCGCGACGCTGTCAAGGAGCGTGCGCCCCTCTCCGGGGTCGGTACGGTCGTAAGTCTGCGGATGCGCCGCGGGAGAGGAGCCTCGACATGACCGACACGAACCGCCCGGGTGCCGGAGTGGTGTGGGCACGCGTCGAGGAGGGGTTCCACGTGGGCAGCCGCAACGGCGTGTTCCTGGGCTACCTCGATCGCGAAGCCGACGGCAGCTACCTGGCCTACAACGGACGCTCGCGTCTCGTCGGGCGCTTCCCGACCCTCGTCGCCGGGATGGCGGCCGTCACCTCGGCGACGGTCGACCCGCGCCCCGCCCCGAGCGAAGAGGAGGTCGTCCTCCGCCAGGTGCGGACCGACCGCGAGCTCCCCGGATCGGTGGTGCGGTGATGGCCGAGGCGTTGCGATCGGTGACCTATTCCAGCACCGCGACGTCGGAGTTCGACGCGCGAGAACTCGCCGAGCTCCTCGCGTCGAGTCGGGCGGCCAATCTCGCACACGACCTGTCGGGGATGCTCCTGTTCCGCGGCAACCGGTTCCTTCAGGTGCTCGAAGGCCCGGAGTCGCTCGTCCGCAGCCTCATCGACCGGATTCGCCGCGACCCGCGTCACGGCGACATGCGGGTCCTCGTCGACGAGGAGATCGAGGAGCGGCGGTTCGCAGACTGGACGATGGGCTACGAGATGCTCGCGACTCCGCAGAAGGCGGCACCCGAGGGATTCCGCGACTCGTTCGACGACCTGGACTCCGACGACTCCACGGTCACGGCGCGAGCGCTGCGCGAGCTGACGGTGTGGTTCCGCGCGCGGAGCGCGAACCCGCGCTGACTCACCGTGCGCGCCACTGCTCCTCGCTCGTGAACGGGACGACGGGCGGGGGCGTCGGCCGTGTCTCGACCTCGACGCGGGTGCCCGTGCGCGCCGACTCCTGCAGGGCCGTCATCACCTCGAGCACGTGCAGCGCGATGACGGCATCGGTGCGATCCGACCCCGTCCGGACACGATCCAGGATGCCGATCCCGCGGCCCGCGTGTTCGTACCCGGCCCGCTCGGTCACGCTGTGCCAGTCGTCGCGGTGGCCGGCGCGCACGCGGACCTCGCCGTCGAAGAGGTTGGGGTCGGGGACGGACAGCGTCCCGGTCTCGCCGTAGACCTCGATCGGGGAGGCGTCGCTGACCGGGGCGTCGAAGCTGAACGTGACCGTCGACACTGCACCGCCGACGTGTTCGAGGACGCCCGTGACGTGGGTGTCGACCTCGACCGGGATGACCTCGCCCGCCCGCGGCCCGCTCGCGATGGTCCGGGTGTCCCTCGGCCGTGACGACGCTCCCGACACCCGGGCGACGGGACCGAGGAGGTGGAACAGCGTCGTGAGGTAGTACGGTCCCATGTCCAGCAGCGGTCCGCCGCCTTCGCGGTAGTAGAAGTCGGGATGCGGATGCCACGCCTCGTGGCCCGCGGACACCCAGGTCGCCGTCGCCGCCACCGCTCGCCCGATGGCCCCGGCCTCGAGGGCGGCGCGCGCCGTCTGGACACCCGTGCCGAGCACCGTGTCGGGGGCGCACCCCAGCCATGCACGTCCGCGCGCCGCGACGACGCGCTGCGCGTCCGCGAGGGTCGCCGCGAGGGGCTTCTCGCCGAAGACGCCCTTCCCGGCGGCGAGAGCGGCCAGGGCCACCTCGGCGTGGGCGGCGGGAACGGTGAGGTTCAGGACTGTCTGCACCGCCGGGTCGGCGACGAGTTCGTCGACGCTCAGGGCTCGGCATCCGGGGAGCCTTCCCGCGACCTCCTCGGCGCGGGAGCGGTCGAGGTCGGCGGTCGCGACGATCCGCACGTCGGGGTGCTCGCCGAGGGTGGCGAGGTACTGCGCCGAGATGACGCCGAGGCCGACTATTCCGATACCGTGCGGGTGGCCCACAGCAGTCCCCTTTCGATGATGGTGCGCACCGACGGATCCCGGAGGACGTCGGGAGTGTGGCCCGGGGTCGCGACGAAGACGCGGCCGGCGCCCCACGCGCGGGTCCAGACGGCCGGCGACACGAGCGGGCGATGCCACGGGTGGTACGGCTGCACGGGGTGCGTGGTGGTGGCGAGCACGTCGTTGAGATCGTCGGTCAGCACCCAGTACTGCTCGGTGTCGAGGGCGAAGTCGTCGATGCCCGCGGTGATCTCGTGCGTGCGACCGAGGTCGGTGAGCTCGACGCGGTACGGCAGGAAGTTGTCTTCCTCGGTGCCCGGTCGCTCGTCGGGATGCCGACCCGGGTGCGTCGCGAACTGCCCGCCGACGAGCTGCAGATAGTCGGACGAGGCGCGATACGAATCCGCGATGCCCCCGTGCCATCCGGCCAGACCCGTGCCGTTCTCGACGGCGGCGCGGAGGCCCGCGAGAGCCTCCCGCGAGATCTCCGACATCGTGACGCACTGCAGGATCAGGTCGGTCGCGGCCATCTCGTCGGCGTCGGCGTAGATCTCGTTCGTCTCGCTCACGCGCACGTCGAACCCGTTCTCGCGCAGGAACGGGAGGAAGAGCTCGGTGGCCTCGACCGGGTGGTGGCCGTCCCAGCCGCCCCGCACGACGAGTGCTCGTCGATGGCTCATGCGTCCTCCTCATCGTGGATGGATGCCACCCTCCCACGGGCTCCGCGGCGGGGCGGGAAGTTTTGCGCAAAAGTCCGCGGCATCCGGCACACTGGGGTCGTGTCCCGCCCCACCCTCGCTCAGGTCGCGGCCGCCGCCGGTGTGAGCGCGGCGACGGTGTCGCGCGTGCTGCGCGAGCGCGGCGAGATCTCGCCGGCGACGCGAGCCCGCGTACGCGCGGCGGCAGCGGCGCTCGGCTACGGCGGTCCGGGAGTCGGACGCCCGCGCGCGGGGACCTCCCGGCTCATCGACCTCGTGATGGGGCGGTACGACGGCCCCTACAGCGAAGAGGTGGTCATCGGCGCGCGGGAGGCGGCGACGCGCCTCGGCTACGACCTCGTGCTCACCGCCGAACGGCAGGACCCGGCCGACGACTGGCCCGCTCGCATCGCGGCGCGCGGCTCGGGCGGGGTCGTGCTCGGCCTCACCGTCCCGACGGCCGGCCAGCGGGCGGCGCTCGCCGCCGCGGCCGTCCCGCTGGTGCTGTTCGAGCCGTCATCGGAGTCGCGCGTGCCGCTCCCCAACGTCCGCACGACCGATCGCGCGGGCGGTGCCGAGGCCGCCCGGCACCTGATCGAACGCGGGGCCCGCCGCTTCCTCGTGGTGGACGGTGCGCCCTCGTACCGCTGGGGTCGCGCGCGCGTCGAGGGTTTCGGCGCGGCGCTGGCGGAGAGCGTTCCGGATGCCGTGCTCCGCCGTGTCGCGACCGGCTGGAGCGCGAACGGAGCCCGCCGCGTCGTCCGCGAGATCCTGCCCGAGCTGCCCGGCGACGGCCCCGTCGGCGTCTTCGCGTGCTCGGACGAGATGGCCGCGGGCGTCTACGCGGCCGCGGCCGATCTGGGGCTGCGGATCCCCGACGACGTCCGGGTCGTGGGCTTCGACGACGTCCGCGGCGCGCGCTGGCTGCGCCCCGCCCTGACGACGGTGCGCCAGCCGATCCGCGAGATGGCGGCGGCCGCGGTGGAACTGCTCGTGCGCCCGTCGGCGGGGGAGCCGACCACGATCGTGCTGCCGACCCGGCTGATGGTGCGGGGGTCGACGGGGTGAGCGGCGGTGCGGGTGGTGCGGGCGTCGCGGGTTGTCCGGGTCGCGCGGGTGTCGCGGGTGGGCGTGCGGCATCCGTTGCGTGAAACCGCACGTGTGTGTCGAGACCGCGGCCCGTGGCACGTCGGCGCGTGCGCTCTCGGCGATCGGCTGCGGTTTCGCGGCCCGTCAGCCCTCCGAGGCTGCGGATGCCGCGAGCCGGGCGACGTGGCGGGCGATGCGCGTCGCGCGGAGGGTGTCATTCGACGCCGTGACGACGGGGTGCAGCACGGAGTAGCGCTGGGACTTGTTCAACGCGTCGAACGCGCGGGCCGCTTCGGGAACGGCATCCAGCGCCGCGCGCAGGTCGGGAGGGACCTCGATCGTGGCGGACCCCGCGTAGGCGCGGTCCCACCGCCCGTCGGCCTGGGCGCGGGAGATCTCGTCGGCCCCGCGCGGACGCATGCGCCCCGCCTCGATCAGGCGGGCCACGATGTCGACGTTGCGCGTCGACCACATCGACCGCGCGCGGCGCGGGGTGAAGTGCTGGCGGAAGGTCGCGGCATCCCGGGACTGCTTCCGCCCGTCGATCCACCCGCTGCACAGCGCTTCGTCGAGGGCCTCGGCGTAGGTGAGCGAGGTCGGCTCGGTCGTGCCCTTCTTCGCCAGGACGAGCCAGACGCCGTCGCTCGTGCTCTCGTTCGCGTCGAGCCAGGCGCGCCAGTGCGCGGCGTCGGCGACGGTGAGTTCGGGTGGGTCGGCCACGGTGCCTCCTGCTGTGCGGGTATGGGGGGAGGGTAGCGCGGGGGAGTCGCTGACACCCGTGGGCCTCGCCCGTCGGAACGCGCTACGCCCGACGTTCGGGAGGAGATTCGGGGAGCGGAGGGCGGATGCCGACCCGGGCGTCCTCCCGTCGCAGATTCTCCGTCGCTCCGGGCGCGCCGCTGCGCGCCGCGCGGAGCCTCCGGCGGCAGGGGCCCACCCGCTGCGGATCGGTTCCTACGGCACCCACGCGAAAGGCCCGCCACACCGCCTGCGGCGGTGAGTCGGGCCTTTTGAGGGGCTGACGGGAATCGAACCCGCGCTGTCTGCTTGGGAAGCAGAAGTTCTGCCATTGAACTACAGCCCCGGATGCCGTGCGGCAACCCGGCCAGCATAACAGCGTCTGCGTCGTGCGCCGGCGGCGTCGCACGGCCTCCCTCGCCGGAACCGCAGGCGATTCGCGAGGACGCGCTCTTTTCCCGCACAACGGACGCGGTCTCAGCGAACGGGCGCGGTCTCGGCGCGGCCGGCGAGTCACCCGGCGTCACGGACGGACCCCGCGCTCTAGGCTGGCCTCGTGCTGCTCTCCGATCGCGACATCCGTGCCGAGCTCGCCGACGGGCGCCTCGGTCTCGATCCCTTCGACCCGGCCATGGTCCAGCCCTCGAGCGTCGACGTGCGGCTCGACCGGTACTTCCGGCTGTTCGACAACCACAAGTACCCCTTCATCGACCCGGCCGAAGACCAGCCCGAACTCACGCGCCTCATCGAGGTCGAGCCCGACGAGCCGTTCATCCTGCACCCGGGCGAGTTCGCCCTCGGCTCCACCTTCGAGCGGGTCTCGCTGCCCGATGACGTCGCCGCGCGCCTCGAGGGCAAGTCGTCGCTCGGGCGCCTCGGCCTGCTCACGCACTCGACCGCCGGCTTCATCGACCCGGGCTTCTCGGGTCACGTCACCCTCGAGCTCTCGAACGTCGCGACCCTGCCGATCAAGCTCTGGCCGGGCATGAAGATCGGGCAGGTCTGCTACTTCCGTCTGACCTCGCCGGCCGAGAACCCCTACGGCTCCGGTCCCTACGGCAACCGGTACCAGGGCCAGCGCGGCCCGACGGCCTCACGCTCCGCTCTGAACTTCCACCGCACAGACGTCGGCTCCACCGACGCGGGCTCCGCCGGGCGCTGACCCGCACGCGAACAGCCCCGTCGAGGCGAGCTCGACGGGGCTGTTCGTTGCGCGGTGTCTGCCGCGCCATGAACGCGATCCACGCGCAGAAACGCGATGTCCACGTGTTTCCGAGCGCAGAGAGCGTTTATCGGTGATCACTCGGATGCCGAGGATGCACCGGATGCCGTGCCCTCGCGGCCTCGGACGAACCCGGCGTCGAAGCCGCGCTCGAAGGCGTGCTGCGCGGCCCGGTGAGCGCGGTGAGAGCCGCCGCGGCGGTGCTCGCCGTCACGGTGCGAGCCGTGACCGTCTCGGCCGGACGCGGGCATGGCGTGCTCGCCGTACCCGCCGCGGTTGCGCTCGCACCGCTCGAACCCGCCGTGGCGGCCGTGTTCGTCACGCTCGAACCCGGCGCGGTCGCCGTGCCGGCCGCCGCGCTCGCCGTGTTCGCCGCGCTCGAAGCCGACGTGCTCGCCGCGCCCGCGGGCTCCCGGGCCGAAACCGGCCCCGAACCCCCGACCGGATCCCGGGCCGAACCCGGGACCGAAACCCCCGCGTCCGCCGCGGAATCCGCGCGGCCCGGAGTCTGCGGTATCCACCCCGAGGGCATCCGCAACGGCCTCGAGGGAGGTGCTGAGTCGAGCGAGCTCGTCGGCGGGGAGTTCGGCGAGGATCGACGCGCGGTCGGCGTCCACGCGATCGAGGACGGCCCGGCCGTCGTCGGTGAGCGTCCACGCGTCGTCGACGCGGGCGATCCAGCCGCGCTCGGCCAGGGCCGCGACACGCTTTCCGCCGCGAGCGATGCGGTCGCTGACCCAGGGGGCGTCGAGGCGGCCGTCGATCACGCTGAGGATCGCGACCGTCCGCGGGTCGATCTCGCTCGCGCGGAGCTGCTCGAACAGGCGGTGGTGCAGCGCGTGGCCGACCGCGCTCAGGCGGTGGGCGAGGCTGCGGGCATCAAGAGAAGAAGAGGTGTTCATGGGGTGTCCTTTCGTGGGCGGGAGGTCCGCCGATGTATGTCATGTGACAACGAATGTACTGTGACATGTATTCCGAATGCTTGTCAAGCGACATGTAAAATCACCATGTGACCTCCGACCCCGCCGACGACATCGCCGCCGCCCTCGCGAAGCTGCGCGGTCGACGCCCCCGCCCCCCGTTCGGCCCGGACGAGCGCCACCACCCGCACGGACACGGCGGACCCTGGGGGAGAGGGACACCGCCGTGGGCGGACCCCGCGCACGGACGCTTCGGCGGCCCCGCGCGCCTGCGCATGCTCGACGCTCTGGTCGCGGCATCCGATGCCCTCTCGGTCAGCGAGATCGCCGAAGCCGTGGGTGTGGATCAGCCGCGCGCCTCACGTCTTGTGCAGCAGTCGACGCAGATGGGCTTGGTGGCGCGCGAACCCGACCCCGACGACGCGCGCCGCACGCGGGTCCGACTCACCCCCGACGGCGAGAAGCTGATCTCGAGCTTCCGAGGCCGGCGACGGGATGCCGTGCGCTCCGCGCTCGAGTCGTTCACCGACGCCGAGCGCGCCGACCTCGCCCGCCTGCTCGCGAAGTTCGCCGAGGCCTGGCCGCGCGACTGAGTCCGCGGCATCCGGGGTCCGGTTGACCTCGTCGCTCGGCGAGATCGCACGGTCGTGGCGACGTCACGCCTTCGGGCCGCGTCGCTTCGGGCGACCTCGACGCGATCGTGTGGTTTCGGTGCCGGTTGCCGCCGCGGCCCCGCCGCGCCCCGCCCGCGCCGCCGCCGCGCCGCCCGCGCCACCGCCGCGCCCGCCACCGCCGCGCCGCGCCGTCGCCGCGCAGCCCCCGCGGCTCAGACGATCGCGGCCGGCTTCGCCTTCACCGGGAGCAGCAGCACCAGTCCGACCGCGAGGATCAGCACGATCCCCAGGATGCCGAGGCGCGTATCGCCCGTCAGGCCGACGAACAGCGCGAACAGACCGGGGGCGAGGAACGACACCGCGCGTCCGGTCGTCGCGTAGAGGCCGAAGATCTCGCCCTCGCGGCCCTCCGGTGCGACGCGCGCGAGGAACGACCGGCTGGCCGACTGCACCGGACCGACGAACGCGCACAGTCCCAGACCCACGATCCAGAACCCGGTCTGCGACGTCCCGATCACGAGCATGACCGTGCCGAGGACGATCAGGCAGATCAGCGACGCGGAGATCACGCGCTTCGGTCCGAACCGGTCGTCGAATCGTCCCGCCGCGAACGTGCTCACCCCGGCCACCACATTCGCCGCGACGGCGAAGTAGAGCACCTCGGTCGAGCTGAAGCCGAAGACCTGGGCGGCGATGATCGCCCCGAACGTGAAGACCCCGGTCAGCCCGTCGCGGAACACCGCGCTCGCGATGAGGAAGAGCAGCACCTGGCGGCTGTCGCGCCACAGCACGCGCAGGGTGCGCCACAGCAGGACGTACGAACGGAAGAAGCCGACGCGCACCTCGCGCCGTTGTGCCGGGATCTCCGGCACGCGCACGAGCACCGGAATCGCGAAGACGGCGTACCAGAGCGCGGATGCCAGGACGGCGAGGCGGATGTTCAGACCGCCGTCCTTCGACACGGCGAGGAGTCCGCCGGCATCCGGGTTCCCGAAGCTCTGGATGAACATCGCGAGGAGCAGGATCAGGAGCACGATGCCGCCGACGTATCCCATGCCCCAGCCGAACCCCGAGACGCGGCCGATGTTCTCGCGCGTCGAGACCTGGGTGAGCATCGCGTAGTAGTTGACGCTCGCGAACTCGAAGAAGACGTTGCCGACCGCGAGGAGCGTCGCGCCGAGCACGAGGTAGCCGGGGGTCCCCTCGACGAACACCATGGCGGCCATCGCCAGGACGACGAGACCCGTGTTGACGCCGAGCCAGAGCTTGCGGCGTCCGGTTCCGTCGGAGCGTTGGCCCAGCACGGGGGCGACGAGCGCCACGACGATGCCCGCGAACATCAGCGCCAGGCCCACGAGGCTGGCGTTCTCGGCGAGGGCGCGGACGAGAGCGGGATCCTTGTCATCGCCGTTCGCCGCGGCGACGATCGCCGGATCGACGAACAGCTGGCTGGACAGGTACGTGCTGAACACGAAGGTCGTGACGACGGCGTTGAACGCCGCGGAGCCCCAGTCCCAGAGCGCCCAGGCGAGCACCGGACGGCGGGTCGAGGCGGCGGGTGAGGCTGTCTCGGGGGAGGGCATGTCGGTCACGCTAGGGTCCTTCGGTGAACGCCCGGTGCGCCGGGAGACAGCCGCGCCGACGTCGGCGCGCGCGTTCAGGTTATCCCCAGGCCCGCGCGTCACAGCGGAGCGGACTACCGTGGAGTCATGGCATCCGAGAATCCCGTCGACTCCGCTGAGGCGGAGACCACCCCCGAAAAGCTCACCTTCGCCGATCTGGGTCTGGATGCCAACGTGCTCAAGGCCCTGAAGGACGTCGGTTACGAGACCCCGTCGGCCATCCAGGCCGCCACGATCCCCGTGCTGCTGCAGGGGCGCGACGTCGTCGGCCTCGCCCAGACCGGAACCGGAAAGACGGCGGCGTTCGCGCTGCCGGTGCTGTCGCAGATGGAGACGGGGCACAAGAATCCGCAGGCGCTCGTCCTCGCCCCCACCCGCGAGCTCGCCCTCCAGGTGTGCGAGGCGTTCGAGAAGTACGCGGCCCACATCAAGGGCGTCTCGGTGCTGCCCGTCTACGGCGGTCAGGGCTACGGGCAGCAGCTCTCGGCGCTGCGCCGCGGCGTCGACGTGGTCGTCGGAACCCCCGGTCGCATCATGGACCACCTCGACAAGGGCACGCTCGACCTCAGCGAGCTGAAGTTCCTCGTGCTCGACGAGGCCGACGAGATGCTCAAGATGGGCTTCGCCGAAGACGTCGAGACGATCCTCGCCGACACCCCCTCGACCAAGCAGGTCGCGCTGTTCTCGGCCACGATGCCCGCGCAGATCCGCCGCATCTCGGCGCAGTACCTCAACGACCCCGAAGAGATCACGGTCAAGACCAAGACCACGACCTCGGCGAACATCACCCAGCGCTACCTCGTGGTGTCGTACCAGCAGAAGATCGACGCCCTCACGCGCATCCTCGAGGTCGAGAACTTCGAGGGCATGATCGTCTTCACCCGCACGAAGAACGAGACCGAGACGGTCGCCGAGAAGCTGCGCGCCCGCGGGTACACCGCCGCCGCGATCAACGGCGACATCGCCCAGGTGCAGCGTGAGCGCACGGTCAACCAGCTGAAGTCGGGCAAGCTCGACATCCTCGTCGCCACCGACGTCGCCGCGCGCGGTCTCGACGTCGAGCGCATCAGCCACGTCGTCAACTACGACCTGCCGATCGACACCGAGTCGTACGTCCACCGCATCGGCCGCACGGGTCGCGCCGGCCGCACGGGTGACGCGATCAGCTTCGTCACCCCGCGCGAGCGACGCATGCTCACCGCGATCGAGAAGGCCACGCGCCAGCCGCTGACCGAGATGTCGCTGCCGAGCGTCGACGACGTCAACGCCACGCGCCTGACCCGCTTCGACGACGCGATCACGGCCGCCCTCGAGGACACGGCGGCGATCGCGACGTTCCGCGACGTCGTCGCGCACTACGTCGCGCACCACGACGTGCCCGAGGCCGACGTGGCCGCGGCGCTCGCCGTCGTCGCGCAGGGCGACACGCCCCTGCTGCTCGAGGAGGAGACTCTGCAGCAGCAGCGCTTCGACCGCGACCGTCCCGCGCGGGAGCCCCGCGAGGGCGGGGACCGCGGTGACCGTCGCAGCAGCGGCGGGGGTCGCTTCGCGACGTACCGCATCGCGGTCGGCCGTCGTCAGCGCGTCGAGCCGCGCCAGATCGTCGGTGCCCTCGCGAACGAGGGCGGTCTGCGCCGCAACGATTTCGGGGCGATCCAGATCCGCCAGGACTTCTCGCTCGTCGAACTGCCCGCCGATCTCTCGCGCGACACGATCAACCGTCTCGCCGACACCCGCATCTCGGGCCAGCTCATCGACCTGCGTCTCGACCAGGGCGGACGCTCGGCGAAGCGCAGCGACCGGCCGCAGCGCCGCGATCGCGACCGTGACTGAGCTCGACGCCGGGTTTCCGGCATCCGTTCGACGCCCCCGCCGGCCTTCGGGTCGCGGGGGCGTCGTGTTTGTTTCGGGGCGCGTTGGTGTGCGTGCGGCGCGGGGCGGGCGGGGTGTGCGATGGTTTGGGGCGTCTTTTCGCGTTCGGGGCGCGATTCTGCCGCCTCGAGTGGAGGAATGCGCCCAAACCCTGCGTCACGTCGTGGGGGACGGATGCCGGGGGATCGCGGTAGCGCGAAGTTGAGCCAATTCATATCAACTCTGCTTGACGCCCCGGAGCGGCCGCGGTAACCTTGAGTCATCGCGGCTCAACCCGCGAGAAGACTTCATCGGAACCACGAGCTCGGCACCGGTCGGGCTCACAAGCAAGGAGACACATATGCCACGTGCAGTGGGAATCGACCTCGGTACGACCAACTCCGTCGTGAGCGTCCTCGAGGGTGGCGAGCCCAAGGTCATCGCCAACGCCGAGGGTTTCCGCACGACCCCCTCGGTCGTCGCGTTCACGAAGGACGGCGAGGTGCTCGTCGGCGAGACCGCTAAGCGCCAGGCCGTGACCAACGTCGACCGCACCATCTCGAGCGTCAAGCGCCACATGGGCACGACCTGGACCTTCGACGTCGACGGCAAGAAGTGGACGCCGCAGGAGATCTCGGCCCGCATCCTGCAGAAGCTCAAGCGCGACGCCGAGGAATACCTGGGCGACAGCGTGACGGATGCCGTCATCACGGTGCCCGCGTACTTCAACGACGCCGAGCGTCAGGCCACCAAGGAAGCCGGTGAGATCGCGGGCCTCAACGTGCTGCGCATCATCAACGAGCCCACCGCGGCCGCCCTCGCGTACGGCCTCGACAAGGGCAAGGAAGACGAGCTCATCCTCGTGTTCGACCTCGGCGGCGGTACCTTCGACGTCTCGCTGCTCGAGGTGGGCAAGGACGACGACTTCTCGACCATCCAGGTGCGCGCCACCTCCGGCGACAACCGCCTCGGTGGCGACGACTGGGACCAGCGCCTCGTCGACTACCTGATCAAGCAGTTCAAGGACACCACCGGCGTCGACGTCTCGGGTGACAAGATCGCCCTGCAGCGTCTGAAGGAAGCGGCCGAGCAGGCCAAGAAGGAGCTGTCGAGCTCGACCTCGACCTCCATCAACCTGCCCTACCTGTCGCTGACCGACTCCGGCCCCGTGTCGCTGAGCGAGACCATCTCGCGCGCCAAGTTCGAGGACCTCACCAAGGACCTCCTCGACCGCACCCGCAAGCCCTTCTCCGACGTCATCCGCGAGGCCGGCGTCAAGGTCGACGACATCGCCCACGTGGTGCTCGTCGGCGGCTCGACCCGCATGCCCGCGGTCGCCGAGCTCGTCAAGAAGGAGACCGGCAAGGACGCGAACAAGGGCGTGAACCCCGACGAGGTCGTGGCCGTGGGCGCAGCCCTCCAGGCCGGTGTCCTCAAGGGCGAGCGCAAGGACGTGCTGCTCATCGACGTCACCCCCCTGAGCCTCGGTATCGAGACCAAGGGCGGCATCATGACCAAGCTCATCGAACGCAACACGGCCATCCCGACCAAGCGCAGCGAGACCTTCACCACCGCCGACGACAACCAGCCGTCGGTCGCGATCCAGGTCTTCCAGGGCGAGCGCGAGTTCACCCGCGACAACAAGCCCCTGGGCACCTTCGAGCTCACCGGTATCGCCCCGGCTCCCCGTGGCATCCCGCAGGTCGAGGTCACCTTCGACATCGACGCGAACGGCATCGTCCACGTGTCCGCGAAGGACAAGGGCACCGGCAAGGAGCAGTCGATGACCATCACGGGCGGCTCGTCGCTGCCCAAGGAGGACATCGAGCGCATGGTGCGCGAGGCCGAGGAGAACGCGGCCGAAGACAAGAAGCGCCGCGAGTCCGCCGAGACCCGCAACCAGGCCGAGACCCTGTCGTACTCGATCGAGAAGCTGATCAAGGAGAACGAGGACAAGCTCCCCACCGAGGTCAAGACCGAGGTGCAGGGCGATGTCGACGCGCTCAAGACGGCTCTCGCCGGCGACGACGACGACGCGGTCAAGACCGCGTTCGACAAGCTGAACGCCAGCCAGGGCAAGCTCGGCGAGGCGATCTACGCCTCCTCGCAGGCCGCGGGCGAGCCCGCCGACCCGAACGTGGGTCAGCCGGGCAACGGCGAGACGCCGAACCCCGAGGAAGACGTCATCGACGCCGAGGTCGTCGACGACGAGAACCCCGACGAGAAGAAGTAAGCAGAGAACATGGCACACAAGGACGACGAACAGCCCACGGGCTCGGGCGCCGGTCCTGACGAGACGGGGCCGGAGGAGAACACCTCCGGCCCCGCGCCGTCGGGCGAGCAGTCCGAGACGCCGGAACCGGATGCCGAGGGCCTGACCATCGACGACATCCTCGGCACCGAGCAGACGCCCGAGGCCGCCGCAGAGGGGGCAGGCTCCGACAAGGAGGCCTCGCTGCTGATCGACCTCAAGCGCCTGCAGGCCGAGTACGCCAACTACCGTCGGCGGACCGAGGAGCAGCGCGAGCGCGAGATCGAGCGCGCGAAGGGCGAGGCCGTGAAGGGCCTGCTGCCCGTCATGGACGACCTCGATCGCGCCGCCAAGCACGGCGACCTCGTCGAGGGCAGCCCCCTCGCCGCGATCGGCGACAAGGTGCGCGCCGTGGCCGAGCGTCTCGGTGTGGTGTCGTACGGCGCCGTCGGCGACGTGTTCGACCCCCAGCAGCACGAGGCGATCTTCCAGGCCCCGACCCCGGGCGTGACCGAGACGACGATCCTCGAGGTCGTCGAGGTCGGCTACCGCCTCGGCTCGGTGGAGCTGCGACCGGCCAAGGTCGTCGTGGCTGTGCCGGCCGAGTAGGAGGACGCATGGCGAGTCAGGACTGGTTCGACAAGGACTTCTACAAGGTCCTCGGTGTCGACAAGAGCGTCAGCGCTGCCGATCTGAAGAAGACGTATCGCAAGCTCGCGCGCCAGTACCACCCCGACTCGAACCCGGGTGACGCGAAAGCCGAAGCGAAGTTCAAGGAGATCAGCGAGGCCTACTCGGTGCTCAACGACCCCGAGCAGCGCGAGGAGTACGACCAGATCCGGGCCATGGGCTCGGGGGCGCGCTTCTCGGCTCCGGGGGCGAGCGGCGGCGGCTTCGACGACGTCTTCAGCCGCTTCGGTCAGCAGCGCGGCGGAACGACAAGCGGTCCCGCCGGCTTCGAGGACTTCTTCTCGATGTTCGACCAGGGCGGAGGGGGCTTCGGCTCCGGACGCTTCGGCCAGACGACGGGCGGGTATCGCGGCTTCGGAGGTCCGCAGCGCGGATCGGACGTCACGGCACGTACGACGATCGACTTCGTCACGGCCGCCAAGGGCGAGACGATCACCCTGCAGGGCGAGGACAACAAGCCCTTCAAGGTGAAGATCCCCGCCGGCGTCTCGGACGGGCAGAAGATCCGCCTCCGCGGTCGAGGACGTCCGTCCCCGGACGGCGGCGAGAGCGGTGACATCGTCGTGACCGTCGCGGTGCGCCCGCACCCGGTCTTCGCGCGCGACGGCCTCAACCTGCGGTTGACGGTCCCCGTGACCTTCACCGAGGCGGCTCTCGGCGCGACGATCGAGGTCCCCACCCTCGGCGGCGATCCGGTGCGGTTGCGTGTCGCCCCGGGCACCCCGTCGGGGCGCGTGCTGCGCGTCAAGGGGCGCGGCATCCAGACCTCCAAGGGCACCGGCGACCTGCTCGCCGAAGTCCAGGTCGCGGTCCCCGCGCACCTCGACGACGCCGCCCGCGAGGCCCTCGAGCGTTTCCACGAGCTCGAACCGAAAGAGAATCCCCGCGCCGACCTGATGGCCAAGGCGCGATAACACCACCACGCCGGGGCTCGGCATCCGGAATCACGGATGCCGGGACCCCGGCGAACGGCACGAGCGAGAGGAGAAGACGTGGCCGACCGAGAGATCGATGAGGATTCCCCCATCTTCGCCATCGCCGTCGCCGCCGAGCTGTCGAACATGCACCCGCAGACGCTGCGGCAGTACGACCGGCTCGGACTCGTCGTCCCCGCCCGGACCCAGGGCGGTTCCCGCCGGTATTCGAGCCGGCACGTGCAGCAACTGCGCGAGGTCGCCCGCCTGTCGAGCGAGGGCATGAGTCTGCCGGCGATCGCGCGGCTGCTCACCCTCGAGCAGCAGGTCCACGACCTGTCGCGTCGGGTGAACGACCTCGAGCGGCAGCTCATGGCAGAGCGTCAGTCCCGTCCGGGTGCGCGCGTCTTCGCCGCCGGGGCGACCGGCTCGGTCGTCACTCTGCGCCACGGCGCGCGCGTGCGTCGCGCGACCGACATCGTGCTGTGGCGTCCGCGCGATCCGCGCGACGACTGAGGCGCGAGTACCCCGGGGCGTGACCAGAACAGGGCGCGCGACGGGAACAGGGCGATCTCGCCCGGATTCCCCTGTTCCGGAGACGCGGCCTGTTTTCGTCGCCGCGCCGCGCGGAGGCCTCCCCGCGCCGAGCCCGCGCCGCGCCCTCCCCGCGCCGCGTCCGCGCCGCGCCGTCCCCCGCGCCCGCGCCGCGCCGTCCCGCGCCCCGCCCCCGCGCCGCCGGCTCAGGCCGGATCGAGCCGCAGTACCGTCGGCGACTCGCCGAGCTTCAGATCGTCGACGATCCGCACCGTCCGGGCGACGTCATCGACGGCGCCGATGACCGTGCCGAAGCGTTCCCGGTCGGAGCAGACCGCGGTGACCGTCACGAAGTGCGAACCCGTGTCCCACGTGTACGTCGCGAACGGCGGCGTCTTCGGGTCGGTCGGCAGGGGCATCGCGAGCTTCTCGCCGACGCCGAGGTGGGGGCTGCGGAACGACTCGGTGTCGTCGTACTCCATCGGCATCATCGCGCGGGCGGTGCGCAGCTGCGGCGTGGCTTCCTGCAACTGCGCCATCACGACGAGCAGCTCGGGGTCGCTCTTCCACACCCACACCAGCACGCGCCCGGCTGCGCGGCGCATCAACAGCGGAGCCGCCTGGCTCAGGATCCAGGCGAAAGCGCCGCCACCCGGTCGGGGCGTCGAGCCCGCGGCGGTGTTCGCCTGGTTCAGGAGCATGCCGATGGCGGCCTTGCGGTGGCGGCGGCCGCGGAATCCGAGAGAGCCCGTGACGGGCACCCAGCGGTCGGCGGGAGCGTCTGCCTGCAGTCGGGGCATGCACCCAGCCTAGAAGGCGGATGCCGGGAACATAAGCTTGCTATTCAGTGCAATGTGCGTTTCACTGAACGACAACATCCCGTATCGGAGTCCGCATGAACGAAACCCCCACCCGCACCGTCGACCGGGCGCTGTCCCTGCTCGCCACCGTGTGCGACGACGGACCGATCACCCTGGCGGATGCCGCTCGCGCGGCGGATCTGTCGGCGAGCACCGCTCTTCGGCTCCTCCGCACGCTCGAGGCGCAGGAGTTCGTCCGCCGGATCGACGGAGGTCGTTACGCCGCCGGGGCGCGGATGGTGCAGCTCGGCGCGCGGGCGCTGTCGAACGATTCGCTCGTCTCGTTCGCCGAGCCCGCCCTCGCCCGGATCGTCGCCGAGACCGGCGAGTCCAGCTACCTCGCCGTCCGGGGCGCGGGCGAGACGGCGCTCTACATCGCGATCGTCGAGGGCACGCAGTCCATCCGCCACGCCAGCTGGGTGGGGCGCACGATCCCCCTGGAGGGTTCCGCCGCGGGAGCCGTGCTCGCGGGCGAGACCGGTGAGGCGGGATACACCGTGGTGACCCAGGGCGTCGAGGAAGACGTCACCGCGATCGCCGCCCCGGTCGTCGTGGGTGGCCGGGTCGTGGCATCCCTGTCGGTCGTCATCCCCACCTACCGCACCACCGATGCCAAGAACACCGCCATCGGGCGCCTGCTCGCTGCCGAAAGCCGCACGATCATGGCCCCGCCGGAGCACGAAGGAGACACCGAGAAATGACCGGAACCCGCCACGTCCGCGCGCCGCGAGGAACGACTCTGACCGCGAAGAGCTGGCAGACCGAGGCCCCGCTGCGGATGCTCATGAACAACCTCGACCCCGAGGTCGCGGAGCGCCCCGAAGAGCTCATCGTCTACGGCGGGACGGGGAAGGCCGCCCGCACCTGGGCGAGCTACGACGCGATCGTGGCGACCCTCGCCGACCTCGACGACGACGAGACGCTGCTGGTGCAGTCGGGCAAGCCCGTCGGGGTGTTCCGCACGAACGTGTGGGCGCCGCGCGTGCTCCTGGCCAACTCGAACCTCGTGGGCGACTGGGCCACCTGGCCCGAGTTCCGCCGTCTCGAGGCCGAGGGGCTCATGATGTACGGCCAGATGACGGCCGGATCATGGATCTACATCGGCACCCAGGGCATCCTGCAGGGCACGTACGAGACGTTCGCCGCGGTCGCGCGCAAGCGATTCGGCGGCACCCTCGCGGGCACCCTGACCGTCACCGGCGGATGCGGCGGCATGGGCGGCGCCCAGCCCCTGTCGGTCACCCTCAACGGCGGTGTCGTGCTCATCGTCGACGTCGACGAGACGCGCCTGCGTCGCCGCCAGGGCAAGCGCTACCTCGACGAGGTCACCACCGACCTCGACGACGCCCTCGAGCGCGTGCTCGCGGCCAAGGCCGAGGGCCGGGCTCTCTCGGTCGGCCTCGTCGGCAACAGCGCCGAGGTGCTGCCCGAGTTGTTGCGCCGCGAGGTGCCTGTCGACATCGTGACCGACCAGACCTCCGCCCACGACCCGCTCGCGTACCTGCCCGCGGGCATCGCGTTCGAGGACTGGCGCACCGAGTCGGCCCGCGATCCCGAGGGCTTCACCGTCCGGGCGCGGGAGTCGATGGCGCGCCACGTCGAGGCGATGGTGGAGTTCCAGAAGCGCGGGGCCGAGGTGTTCGACTACGGCAACTCGATCCGCGACGAGGCGCGTCAGGGCGGCTACGCCGATGCCTTCGCGTTCCCCGGCTTCGTGCCGGCCTACATCCGCCCGCTCTTCTGCGAGGGTCTCGGTCCGTTCCGCTGGGTCGCGCTGTCGGGTGACCCGGCCGACATCGCCGTGACCGACCAGGCGATCCTCGAGCTGTTCCCCGAGAACGAGGGGCTGAAGCGCTGGATCACCGCGGCGCAGGAGCACGTCGAGTTCGAGGGGCTTCCCGCCCGCATCTGCTGGCTCGGCTACGGCGACCGCGCCAAGGCCGCCCTCCGCTTCAACGAGCTCGTCGCCGAGGGAAAGATCTCGGCTCCGATCGTCATCGGCCGCGACCACCTCGACTCGGGCTCGGTCGCCTCGCCGTACCGCGAGACCGAGGCGATGGCCGACGGATCGGATGCCATCGCCGACTGGCCCATCCTGAACGCCCTGATCAACACCGCCTCCGGGGCCACCTGGGTCTCGCTGCACCATGGCGGGGGCGTCGGCATCGGTCGCTCGATCCACGCCGGCCAGGTCTCGGTCGCCGACGGCACGCCGCTCGCCGCCGAGAAACTGCAGCGGCTGCTCACGAACGACCCCGGCATGGGGGTCATCCGTCACGTGGACGCCGGATACGACCGCGCGATCGAGGTCGCCCGCGAGCGCGGGGTGCGTGTGCCGATGCTCGACTCATGACCGGCGTCACCACCCTCCTCGACGCGATCTCCGGCATCGGCCGCGAGCCCCGCAGCGGCGGTTACGCGCGCCCGGTCTTCTCGACCGCCGAGCGCGACCTCCGCGCATGGTTCATCGCCGAGGCCGAGGCGCGCGGGCTCGACGTCGAGGTCGACCGCAACGGCATCCTGTGGGCGTGGTGGGGGAGCCCGGGACCGGATGCCGTCGTCACCGGCAGTCATCTCGACTCGGTGCCCGGCGGCGGGGCGTTCGACGGTCCGCTCGGCGTTGCGGCCGCGCTCGCCGCGGTCGACGTGCTGCGCACGCGGGGAATCGCCCCCGCGAAGCCGTTCGCGATCGCGGTGTTCCCCGAGGAGGAGGGCTCGCGTTTCGGGATCGCGTGCCTGGGCTCCCGTCTGCTGACGGGCGCCCTGTCACCCGATACGGCGCGGCGCCTCACCGACCGCGAGGGCGACACGCTCGCCGACGTCTTCGCCGCGGGCGGTGTCGATCCGGCGCGCATCGGCCCCGACCCCGAGACGCTCTCGCGCATCGGCGTCTTCGTCGAACTGCACGTCGAGCAGGGCCGCGGACTCATCGACCTCGACCGTCCCTTCGCCGTGGCCGAGTCGATCCTCGGCCACGGCCGCTTCCGGGTCTCGGTGCGGGGCGAGGGCAACCACGCCGGCACGACGCTCATGGCCGACCGCCGCGACCCGGTGGTCGCGGCCGCCGGCATGGTCGGCCGCATCGCCGAGCTGGCCGGTGCCGTCGACGACGCGCGCGCCACCGTCGGCCGGTTCGAGCCGGTGCCCGGCGGCACGAACGTCATCGCCTCGTCCGTCGACTTCTGGATCGACGCCCGGCATCCCGACGACGCCGTCACCCGTCGTCTCGTCTCGGACATCGAGCGCATGTGCCTCGAGCTCGCCGCTGCCCGCGGCTGCGAGGCCGAGCTCGTCGAGGAGTCGTGGAGTCCGACGGTCGGCTTCGACCCCGCGCTCGCGCGGCGTCTCGGTGCGGGGCTCGGCGACGCCCCGTATCTGCGCACGGGCGCCGGCCACGACGCCGGCATCCTCGCGAGCGCCGTCCCCACCGGCATGCTGTTCGTGCGCAACCCCTCGGGCATCTCGCACTCGCCGGAGGAGCATGTGACGGACGCCGATGCCGACGCATCCGCCGCTGCTCTGGCCGACGTCCTGCAGGACCTGCTGTCATGACGAGCTTCTGGGCGCCGCGGGCGTGGATCGGCGACGCCGTGGCCGACGGCGTGCGGGTCACGGCATCCGAAGGTCTCATCACCTCCGTCGAGACGGAGACCGTGCCGGATGCCGCGGACGAACGCCTCCGCGGACTCGTGCTGCCGGGGGCGGTCAACGCCCACTCGCACGCCTTCCACCGTCTGCTGCGGGGCCGCACGCACGGCGACGGCGGCAGCTTCTGGACCTGGCGCGAGCTGATGTACCGCGAGGCGGGACGCCTCGACCCGGCGTCGTACGAACGCGTCGCCACGGCGGTCTACGCCGAGATGGTCGCCGCCGGCTGGACCACGGTCGCCGAGTTCCACTACGTGCACCACGCGCCCGACGTCAGGCCGTACGACCCCCCGCACGCGATGGAGCGCGCGCTCGCGCGCGCGGCCCGGGCCAGCGGCATCCGTCTCACCCTGCTCGACACGTGCTACCTCTCGAGCGGCTTCGGCGCTCCTCTCGAGCCCGCCCAGCGGCGCTTCGGAGACACGGATGCCGCGACCTGGCTCGCACGGCTCGCGGCGCTGCGCGACGTCTTCGCCGCCGAGCATCCCGAGGTCGTGCTCGGCGCGGCCGTGCACTCGGTGCGGGCGGTCCCGGTCGAGGCGCTCGAGCGGATCGGCGCGGAGCTGGATCCCGCGATCCCGCTGCATGTGCACCTGTCGGAGCAGCCCGGCGAGAACGCCGCGTGCCTCGAGGCGACGGGGCTCACACCCACCGGGCTCCTGGCCCGCAGCGGCCTGCTGTCGTCGCGGCTGTCGGCCGTGCACGCCACGCACCTCACCGACGACGACGTCGCCGCCCTCGGCGATGCCCGGGCGACGATCGTGATGTGCCCGACCACCGAGGCCGACCTCGGCGACGGCGTCGGCCCCGCCCGCCGTCTGGCCGACGCGGGCGCGCGCCTCGCCCTCGGTACCGATCAGCACGCCGTGGTCGACCCGCTCCTCGAGGCCCGCGCGCTCGAGCACGGGGAACGACTCGCGTCGGGTCGCCGCGGACGCTTCTCTCCCGCGGAGCTCGTCGCCGCGCTCACGCGGGGCGGCGCCGCCGCCGTCGGGCGCCCGGTCGGGCGGATCGCGGTGGGGGAGCCCTGCGACCTCCTCGTCGTGGACGAGACCAGCGCCCGCACCGCCGGCAGCGACCCCGGCCAGCTCGTGCTGAGCGCGACGGCGCACGACGTCACGCGTGTGATCATCGGGGGGCACGAGCGCGCCGTCGACGGTGTGCATTCCACCCTCGGCGACGTCGGCGACCTGCTGCGAAAGGCGGTGACTCCGTGAGCACTCTCATCACCCGTATCGGCGAGCTGATGACCGTCGACGATGAGGAGCGCGTGCTCCACGACGCCGCCGTGGTCATCGACGGCGGCCGGATCGCGTGGATCGGCGCCGCCGCCGATGCCCCCGCGACCGACGAACGCGTGGATGCCGACGGCCGCGCCCTGCTGCCCGGCTGGGTCGATGCGCATACCCACCTCGTCTTCGACGGCGACCGCACGGCCGAGTTCGAGGCCCGCATGGCCGGTCAGAGCTACGCCGCGGGCGGGATCGCGGTGACCCGGGATGCCACCCGCGAGGCCTCCGACGACCGCCTCGCCGCGCTCGTCGCCGCCCGCGTCCGCGAGGCGCGGGCGCAGGGGACCACGTGGATCGAGACGAAGACCGGCTACGGTCTCGACATCGCGAGCGAAGAGCGCAGCGCGCGCATCGCTTCGGCGGGTGCCGACGACGCGACCTTCCTCGGTGCGCACCTCGTACCGGCGGGCCGGGATGCCGACGACTACGTGCGGGAGGTGTGCGGGCCGATGCTCGCGGCGGTGCGCCCGTACGTGACGTGGGCCGACGTGTTCTGCGAGCGCGGGGCCTTCACGCCCGAGCAGTCGCGCGAGGTCCTGACGGCTGCGCGCGCCGCGGGTCTCGGGCTCCGCGTGCACGGCAACCAGCTCGGCCACGGCGAGGGCATCCGTCTGGCCGTCGAGCTGGGCGCGGCGAGCGTCGACCACTGCAACTTCGTCTCGGATGCCGACCTCGAGGCGCTCGCGGGAGGATCCACCGTCGCGACGGTCCTGCCGGCCTGCGACCTCTCCACACGCGCTCCTCTCGCTCCCGCGCGGCGTCTGCTCGACGCGGGAGTCGAGGTCGCGATCGCCTCGAACTGCAACCCCGGCACCTCGTACACGAGCTCGATGCCGTTCTGCGTCGCGACCGCCGTCCTGCAGATGGGGCTGAGCGTCGCCGAGGCCGTGCGCGCGGCCACGCGCGGAGGGGCGATCGCTCTGGGCCGGGCCTCGGGCGACGGCGCGGTCGGATCGATCGCCGTGGGCCATCGCGCCGACCTGCACCTGCTCGATGCGCCGTCCGCGACGCACCTCGCGTACCGGCCAGGGATGCCGCTGACCGCGGGGGTGTGGAAGGACGGGCGCCGCGTGGCGGCGCCGCTCGTCGCGCGGTGAGCGTGCGTGGTCGGTCGCGCGGCGAGGGGGGACGGCGGCGGGCGACGAGGTCGCGTCGCGGCCCGTGTCGCCCGCGCGTGTTCGCGGTGGGCGCTACCGAGTTCTGCCCCGGAATCGCGCGGATGTCGGAGGTCCGTGCCAGGCTGTAGCTGCGGTCATGGCGACCGTGATCCGTTGATTTCCGGAGGGCTCCGTGCTCGCCAAGCTTCTCATCCGCTATCTCAGGCCGTACCGCTGGTTGCTGCTCGCGCTCCTGGTCTTCCAGTTCGCCGCGGCCATGGCATCCCTCTATCTGCCGCGACTGAACGCCGACATCATCGATCAGGGCGTCGCCCGCGGTGACACGGCCTTCATCTGGTCGCGCGGCATGATCATGCTCGTCATCTCGCTCGGGCAGATCACGGCGTCGGTCGTCGCGACCTACTTCGCCGCTCGCGCCGCGATGGCGGCCGGTCGCGACATCCGTCTCGACGTGTTCGAGAAGGTCAGCGGGTTCAGCGAGCGCGAACTGTCGCAGTTCGGCGCGGGCTCCCTCATCACGCGCAACACCAACGACGTGCAGCAGGTGCAGATGCTGGCGATGATGGGCGCGACCATGCTCGTCAGCGCCCCCCTGCTCGCCATCGGCGGCATCTTCATGGCGCTGCAGCAAGACGTGGGACTCAGCTGGCTGATCGCCGTCGCGGTGCCCGCCCTCTTGATCGCCGCGGGCCTGATCATCGCGCGCATGGTGCCCCTGTTCCGCAGCTACCAGACCAAGCTCGACGCCGTGAACCGCATCATGCGCGAACAGCTGACCGGCGTCCGTGTCGTCCGCGCGTTCGTGCGGGAGCGGATCGAAGAAGAACGCTTCCGCGGGGCCAACACCGACATCATGGTCGTGGGCCGCAAGGTCGGGTCGCTGTTCGTGCTGTTGTTCCCCCTCGCGATGCTCGTGCTGAACGTCACCGTGGTCGGGGTCATCTGGTTCGGCGGCATCCAGGTCGACAGCGGGGCGGTCGAGATCGGCACCCTGTTCGCGTTCATGCAGTACGTCGCCCAGATCCTCATGGGCGTGCTCATGGCGAGCTTCATGACCGTCATGATCCCGCGTGCGGCCGTCTCCGCCGAGCGCATCGGGGAGGTGCTCGACAGCCACTCCACCCTCGAGCGGCCCGCCCACCCGGTCACGGTGTTCCCCGAGCCGGGTGCGGTCGAGTTCGACGATGTCGCTTTCGCCTACCCCGGTGCCGAATCGGCCGTCGTGTCCGGGGTGAGCTTCGTCGCCCGCCCCGGCGAGACCGTCGCGATCGTCGGATCGACCGGTGCCGGCAAGACCACTCTGGTCTCGCTCATCCCGCGCCTGTTCGACGTGACGGGCGGCGCTGTCCGCGTCGGCGGCGTCGATGTGCGCGAGGCCGACCTCGACGGACTGTGGAAGAGCATCGGGCTCGTCCCGCAGCGTCCGTTCCTGTTCAGTGGCACGGTCGCCTCGAACCTCCGCTTCGGGCGCGAAGACGCCACCGACGACGAGCTCTGGCGAGCACTCGAGATCGCCCAGGGTCGCGATTTCGTCGAAGCGATGGAGGGCGGACTCGAGGGACGCATCGCGCAGGGCGGCACCAACGTGTCCGGGGGACAACGTCAGCGCTTGGCCATCGCGCGCGCGATCGTCCACCGCCCCGCGGTGCTCGTCTTCGACGACTCCTTCTCGGCGCTCGACCTGAGCACCGACGCGAGGTTGAGACAGGCCCTGTGGGATGAGCTGCCCGACGTGACGAAGATCGTGGTCGCCCAGCGTGTGTCCACCATCACCGGTGCGGACCGCATCGTGGTGCTCGAAGACGGTCGCATGGCCGGTCTCGGCACCCACGACGAGCTGCTGCAGACCAGTTCCACGTATCGCGAGATCGTCGAGTCGCAGCTGGGGGTGGAAGCATGAGCACCCCCGATGCCCTCACCGAGGAAGACCGGGCCGAACTCGAGCTCGCCGAACAGGCACGCCTGAACTCCGGCGATTGGGACAGCGTCGCGCCCGGGAAGGCCGCGAACTTCGGACCCAGCTTCCGGCGACTGATCGGGCTCCTGCGCCCGCACGCGGTGGCGTTCGCGTTCGTGTCGGTGCTCGGCGCCCTCGGTGTCGTCCTGGCGGTCCTCGCTCCGCGCGTCCTCGGAGACGCGACGAACATCATCTTCGAAGGTGTCGTCTCCAAGGGGCTGGCAGCGCAGTTCCCCTCGGACACCTCGCAGGCCGACGTCGTGGCGGCCCTCCGCGCGGCGGGTCAGGACGACTTCGCCAACATCATCGGCGCGATGAACTCGTTCCAGGTCGGCGCGGGCGTCGACTTCGACGCCCTGCGCCTGGTCATCGTCGCGGTGCTGGCGATCTACGTCGGTTCGTCCCTGCTGTCGTGGATCCAGGGATACGTCATCAACGTGATCATGGTCCGCACGATGTGGCGCCTGCGCGAAGACGTCGAGGCCAAGATCAACCGCCTGCCGCTGTCGTACTTCGACAAGGTCCAGCGCGGAGAACTCATCTCGCGCGTGACCAACGACATCGACAACATCACGCAGACGATGCAGCAGTCGCTGTCGAGCGCGCTCACATCCGTGCTGACCGTGGTGGGCGTGCTCATCATGATGTTCACCATCTCGTGGCAGCTCGCCCTCGTCGCCCTCGTCTCGCTCCCGCTCATGGCGGTCATCTTCGGCGTGATCGGTCCGAAGTCGCAGAAGGCGTTCGGCACGCAGTGGAAGAAGGTCGGTCGTCTGAACGCCCGCGTCGAGGAGTCCTTTTCGGGCCACGCGCTCGTCAAGGTCTACGGTCGCGAGAAGGACGCTCGCGAGAAGTTCGAGGTCGAGAACGAAGAGCTCTACCAGGCGAGCTTCAAGGCGCAGTTCCTCTCCGGCATGATCATGCCGGGCATGATGTTCGTCGGGAACCTCACCTACGTCGGCATCGCGGTGCTCGGCGGGTTGATGGTGGCCGGCGGTCAGATCCGCCTCGGCGATGTCCAGGCCTTCATCCAGTACTCGCAGCAGTTCACGCAGCCGCTGTCGCAGCTGGGCGGCATGGCGGCCGTCGTGCAGTCCGGCACCGCCTCGGCCGAGCGCGTCTTCGCGCTGCTCGACGCCGACGAGCAGGACCCCGATGCCGTGGACTCCCCCGAGCCGGTCGACGGGCGTGGCGTCATCGAGTTCCAGAACGTCGCGTTCGCCTACACGCCGGAGCACCCGCTCATCAGCGACCTGTCGTTCCGCGTCGAGCCCGGACAGACGGTCGCGATCGTCGGACCCACGGGTGCGGGAAAGACCACGCTGGTCAACCTCATCATGCGGTTCTACGAGCTCGACGGTGGGCGCATCCTGCTCGACGGGCAGGACATCGCCGACCTCCGCCGTGATGACGTCCGTTCGCGCACCGGCATGGTGCTGCAGGATCCCTGGCTCTTCGCCGGGACGATCCGCGACAACATCCGGTACGGCCGCGAGACCGCGACCGACGACGAGATCGTCGAGGCCGCCGTCGCGACACGCGTCGACCAGTTCGTGCACTCCCTCCCGGACGGGTACGACACGGTCCTCGACGAAGACGCGGCGAACGTCTCCGCCGGAGAGAAGCAGCTGATCACGATCGCGCGCGCGTTCGTCGCGCGGCCCTCGGTGCTCATCCTCGACGAGGCGACCTCGTCGGTCGACACCCGCACCGAGCTGCTGCTGCAGCAGGCCATGGCGGCGCTCCGCGAGGGACGCACGTCTTTCGTCATCGCGCACCGTCTCTCCACCATCCGCGACGCCGACCTCATCCTCGTGATGGAGCACGGCGACATCGTCGAGCAGGGCACCCACGACGAGCTGATCACGCAGCACGGTGCCTACTGGCGCCTGTACCAGTCGCAGTTCCAGAACGCCGCGATTGAGGTCCACTCTGAGTCAACAGGGGGTTGAAGTCCCGCATGCGGTGAACGACGCCCTAACGAGACCGGCTCTCTCCGTTGCATCCGCCGAGATCGCCGCTCCCGAGGGCGCAGACGGTGCGCCGCGGCGCGCACACAGTCCCTCAGTCAGCGGTGATGACCCCTCAGTCAGCGGTGGTGACGCCACTGTATGACCTCGGGAGCGGCGATCTCTGTTTCAGAGATTGGCAATTCGATCGATAGCTCTGCGCAGACTCTCGCTCGAGTTGCTCGCGACTTCCGGGCGCCATGATGTGGCCGCGAAGTCGTTGATTCTGGAGACGTAGAGCGGCCCAGCTTCGCCAGAAGAGGCTACGACGTCCTCTCGAATCTCCCGTGAGCGTGATCTCAGAACGAGGTCTAGCAGCGCTCGTTTTCCGTGGAGAACGCTTTCAGGGCTGGGGGGCACGCGGGCGGCGCTCACGCGGAAGTACTCCGCGAAGCTGTCGCGGTCGGCCATGAGCCACGCCTCAGTCATTGAGTGAGCAATACGCAACGCGAAGCGCGGATTGAGGGCGCTGCTCGGCGGCATGAGTCTGGCTCGGAGCGCAACGGGGCACGCTGCATCGGAATCCCGGAAGACGACCCATGGCTCGTATAGGGAAGCTGCGTTGTAGTTCGGGATGAGCGGATCAAGTCTCGTCTTGCCGCCAGCGATACGAACCTTGCTCACAGTTCGACCAGCGCAGCGGACCACGGCAATGGCGGCTTCTCGGTCTGACTGACCCTCCACTGCCACGTTGATCACGCTCGCTTCCTCACTCTGCTGGCAGCGACGAGGCCAGCGAGGTCTGGCGGTGCGATCAGGTCTTGGATGATGTCGGACAACGGCAGTTCACTGGCAATGTCGCCGGATACTTCCTCAATCCGGGAAAGTGGCTGCGCGGTAGTGCCGTCGCTCGTGACCCGGAGTACGAGAATTTCTGGTGGCCGGACTCCCTCGTCATCGAGCAGTTCAGGAGCGTGCGTGGAAAGGACAACCTGGAGAGAGCGGTCTCTCTGCGCGGTCGCCAGAACCGTCGGCAGAGTGCGGACGATCGCTGAGTTGAGCGATAGTTCCGGCTCTTCGAGCAGGAGTACCCCGCCGTTCGCGGGCGCGCTGATGAGCGTCCAAAGCAAGCCAATGAGTCTGAGCGTGCCGTCCGAGAACTCTGCTTCGCTCTGACGAGCGAGCGTCTCTCGCCAGTTGCGGTAGCCGGCGATGAGGTGCGGGCGACCAGCAGCGTCAACCTCAAGCTGTAGTGACTGGAACTCCGGCACTGCCGCCCTGAGGGCTTGCTCCATCCTGCGGAGCCATGCTTCGCGTGTGGTCCGCTGAACAGCATTCATTTGCGCAATGAAGTCGGAACCATAAGGGTCCGAGCCAGTGCCGATACGGTTAGGGTCCCGAATGATCTGCGGGACGAGATGAAAGTACTGGACTTTCGCGAAGTAGTCGGCGAGAACTCGAAACTTCTGATTGGCCGAGATCTGCTCGAGGTGTGTCTGCGTCAGCAGCACAGCGTCAGCCCGATCGCTATCATCAGGGCGGACGAGGATCACTTCCCCATTCAGCTCGACACGTTCCTCGTCCACGATCGGTCGGTTTAGCCCGCCTTTTTCGCCGCGAACCGCGAGTCGGTATCGCCACCGGTCTTCGCCGTCCTCCAAAAGAAGGTCGATGACCAGTCGCCCTCCTTGATGATTTCTGGCGAACAAGCTTCGAACCTTACTGATCCCGCCGCGTCGCTTGATCGCCGAGTCGAGGCCGCCGCCCGCCGAGGCAACGTCTCCGAGAAAGCGGAATAGGTCCAGGAGGTTCGACTTGCCCGAGGCGTTTGGTCCAACGATGAACAGGCGGTTCTCGATGGGGAAATCGAGCGTCTTGAAATTCCGCCAGTTAGCTGCCGTCACGTGTGTGATTCGCATAGGAACTCCGCTCTCTGGGTAACGCTCAGACTACGGGGTGGGGTTGAGCCGTGTGTCGCAGCTTCACTCGAGCGCGAGGGTGAGTCGTGTCCGGGCGGCACCCGGGGAGCGCAAAACCCCCTCGGGTACAGTGGACGCGCCCCGCGAACCCGCCCCGCGCGCCCCTTCCGCCGCTCAGATAGGCCTCACCACTTGTGACCACTCCTGCGACGCCCTCCGACAAGCCCTCCGGCTCAACGTCCTCCGAACGGCCCCTCACCGTTCTCATCGGAGCCGACACCTTCCTCCCGCACGTCAACGGCGCAGCCCGCTTCGCCGAGCGTCTCGCCGCGGGACTCGTCGCCCGCGGGCACGACGTGCACGTGGCTGCTCCGAGCGTCGGGCACAGCCACTCCGGCACCTTCACCGAGGTGATCGAGGGCGAGCCCATGACGATGCACAGGCTCCCGGCGTACCGCTTCCTCCCGCACGACTGGCTGACGTTCGTGCTGCCGTGGCGAGCGAAGCACTACGCACGCAAGATGCTCGACCAGGTGAAGCCCGACGTCGTGCACATCCAGTCGCACATCGTCATCGGTCGCGGTCTCACCCGCGAGGCGCGCAAGCGCGGCATCCCGGTCGTCGCGACCAACCACGTCATGGCCGAGAACATCCTCGACTTCACCACGCTCCCCGATTTCCTCGACCGGATCTTCGTCAAGCTCGCGTGGGCCGATGCGGCGCGCACGTTCGCGATGACCCGCGCCGTGACGACTCCGACCCGCCGGGCCGCCGACTTCCTCGAGTCCACGATCGGGATCGAGGGCGTCATCCCGATCTCGTGCGGCATCGACCGGTCGAATTACACGCCCGACCTCGAGCCCCGCGATGCGAACCGCGTTCTCTTCGTGGGGCGCCTCACGACCGAGAAGGGGATCGACGTCGTGCTCCGCGCGCTCGCGATGCTCGACCCGGCCCTCGACGCGACGTTCGACATCGTGGGCGGCGGTGACCAGCGTCGCAACCTCGAGCAGCTCGCCGAACAGCTCGGTCTGTCCTCGCGGGTCACGTTCCACGGCCACACGTCCGAAGAAGAGCTCCGTGCGCTCTACACGCGAGCGAGCGTGTTCGCCATCGCCTCGATCGCGGAGCTTCAGTCGATCGCGACGATGGAGGCCATGGCATCCGGTCTCCCCGTCGTCGCGGCCGATGCCGTGGCGCTCCCGCACCTCGTGCACGACGGAGAGAACGGCTACCTGTTCGAACCCGGCAACGCCGAGGAGCTCGCGGCGCGCCTCACCGACGTGCTCACCGCGGACCCCGAGGAGCGGCGCCGCATGCAACAGGCCTCGCTCGACGGCGTCATCGTGCACGACATCGGACGCACCCTCGACACCTTCGAGGCGCTGTACCGCGGACAACCGATCCCGGAGTGACCACGTGCACGTGGTGATGTTCGCCGACCAGCACCTCGAGTCCCTCGGCGGTGCGCAGGTGTCGATGCGGCTGCAGAAGCGCTTCCTCGAGCGGGCGGGCCACCTCGTCACGGTCGTCGCGCCGCGGATGCACCGCCCCGCACCCGACGACGGGGCGTATCTCGACCTGCCCTCGATCGCGATCACGCCCGATCGCGAGTACGCCCTGACTTGGCCCGGCGCGCGTACGGATCGATTCGTGGATGCCGAACTCGGCGCACGTCTGCCCGTCGACGTCGTGCACGTCCAGGGGGATTTCTGGGGCGCGCTCATCGGACACCGTTACGCCGCGCGGCACGGGCTCCCGGTCGTGCACACGATGCACAATCGCGTCGACGTGGGGATCGAGGCGACCGCGCCTTTTCCGACGCTCGTCCTGCGCGTCCTGAACGCGTGGGCGCGGCGTGCGCTGCGTGGTGCGGAAGCGCGGAGAAACGCGCCGATCTCGCAGTCTTCGGGCGGAAGTCTGCGAGATCGGCGCGATTCTGCGAGTTTCGCAGCCGCGCCCTCCCCGTCCGAGGCGCCGGGCGAGGCCGCGGCAGCCGCGGGGGGCGCGCCCGGTGCCGGAGCCGTGCCCGCCGCAGCCGTCGGAGCAGCGTCAGCCGGAGCCGGAGCCGGTGCACCCGCCCCCGGGGCCGCGGCGACCCGGACGCGGTCGGCCGACGGCTGGGCCTACCTGCGCCGCTTCGCGCGACTGTCGCGAGCCGTCACCGCCCCCTCCGGCCACTTCGCGCGGCGTCTCGAAAGCCACGGCGTCGCCCCCGAGGCGGCGGGCGTGGACGTCATCTGGAACGGCATCGACGACGACATCCTCGACTCCGCCCTCGCCGCGGGACCCGTCGCGCGGCATCCGGGCCGACCGCGCTTCGTGTGGCTCGGGCGCATGAGCCCTGAGAAGCGGCTCCTCCCGTTCCTCGAGGCGGTCGCGGCATCCGGCATCGACGCCGAGGTCGAGATCATCGGGGGAGGAGCGCAACTCCGCGCGGCGCAGAAGCTCGTCGCGGAGCGGCGGCCGGCGGCATCCGTCGTCTTCTCCGGGCGCCTCAGCTACGCCGAGACGCTCGCGCGGCTCTCCGCGTCCGATGCCGTCGTGCAGACCTCGATCGGCTTCGAGACGCAGGGCATGACCGTCTTCGAGGCGGCGTCGCTCGGCACGCCCGCCGTCGTCAGCGATCCCGACATCGCGTCCGAGCTGGGCGGGGGAGTCTGGGCGGTTCCGGATGCCTCCACCTCGGCGCTCGCGGAGACGCTCCGCCGCGCCGCCGCCGACATCGCCTCGGGCACCCCGGTCGCGGTCGACGCGACGATCGCGGAGCGCTTCCGCCAGTCGTCGCGCACCGCGGCGATGGTGGGGGTGTACGAGCGGGCCGTCTCCGCCGGACGCTGAGCCTCCGCGTCGCCGGCGGAGTCCCGGGATGCGTGCCCGGGTGCGGGGGTCGTGAGCGCAACCGGGATCGGGGAGGTCTCACGCCCGCCCGCGGTCGCAGAGGCGTCGTGCACGGCCAGGGAGGTCTCGCGCCCGCCCGTGGGTGTGGAGCCGGCGCGCCCGCCCGCGGTCGACGGGGTCTCGCGCCCGGCGGACCGCCTCTTGCGAGGCGAAGGGGTCTCCCGATGACGGGCGGCCCGAGCGGGATCGGTGGGCACGGAGCCGTAGCCGTCGGTGTGGATGAGCCATGCCGTGGCGACCACGCCGGCGAGAGCGAGAACAGCGAGAGCGATGAGGTAAGCCATGGCGGAAAAGCTACGCATCGTGAATTCGTGCCGCGAGTGGCATGATGGACGTTGTCCGTTCGATTTCTGCCACACCGGGAGTCCGCATGCGTTCCGTCGCCGTCGTCATCCAGCCGGGTTTCGCTCCTTTCGAGTTCGGTCTCGCGTGCGAGGCCTTCGGTCTCGACCGCAGTGATGACGGCATCCCGAACTTCGACTTCCGCATCGTCGCGCCCGACCCCGGTGTCGTTCCCTCGAACATCGGCTTCTCCGTCAACGTCGAGCGCGGTCTCGACGCCGCCGCGGATGCCGACGTCGTCGTGCTGTCGCCCATCCCGCGCGAGAAGTGGGGCCACGTCGACCCGCGCGTGGTCGAGCTGGTGCGCGCGGCGCACGCTCGGGGTGCGTGGCTGCTGAGCGTCTGCAGCGGATCCTTCGTGATCGCGGCGGCGGGGGTCCTCGACGGGCAGCGCGCGACCACGCACTGGCGCTACGCCGAGGTCATGTCGCGCATGTACCCCTCGATCGAGGTCGACCCCGACGTGCTGTACGTGCAGTCGGGGCGCATCATCACGAGCGCGGGGACGGCGGCGGGCCTCGACGCGTGCCTGCATCTGCTGCGCCAGGAGCTCGGTGCCGAACTCACCAACCGCATCGCCCGTCGCATGGTGGTCGCCCCGCAGCGCGACGGCGGGCAGGCGCAGTTCATCGCGTCGCCGCTGCCGGTCGCGCCCTCCATGTCGCTCGCGCCGGTCACCGAGTGGATGCTGCAGAACCTGGATGCCGAGCTGTCGGTGGATCAGCTCGCGTCCCGCGCGCACATGTCCCCGCGCACCTTCGCTCGCCGTTTCAAGGCCGACCTGGGCGCCACGCCGGCGGCGTGGCTGGCGCGCCAGCGCCTCCTGCACGCGCAGCGCCTGCTCGAGGAAACCGAGCTCGGCCTCGACCGCATCGCTGCGGAGTGCGGCTTCGGTTCGGCCGCGGTACTCCGCCAGAACTTCGCCCGCACGCTGGGGCTCACTCCCACCGCGTATCGCGCGCGTTTCTCGTGCGCCGGCGAAGTGCCTGCGGCATCCGTCGCCGATGAGCGGAGAGACCCGATCCCGGTCTGATCTCGCGCTGCGGCAGGACTCCGGATGCCACGACCGGGCGGTACGCGAAGCCTGCGCACCCATTGCCCCACGCGCCCCTCGCTGCTAAACTTGAGTCAACGCAACTCAACTTTGCGAAAGACTTCAGGAGACACCATGAACGCCACACAACAGCCGGGGCAGGAGGACGCGCGCAGCGCCCTCGAGCAGTTCGGCATCAACCTCACCGACCGGGCCCGCCAGGGCAAGCTCGACCCCGTGATCGGCCGCGACGGCGAGATCCGCCGCGTCAGTCAGGTGCTCACCCGGCGCACCAAGAACAACCCCGTGCTCATCGGCGAACCCGGCGTCGGCAAGACCGCCGTGGTCGAGGGGCTGGCTCAGCGCATCGTCGCGGGCGACGTCGCCGAGAGCCTCAAGAACAAAGAACTCGTCTCGCTCGACATCTCGGCGCTCGTCGCCGGGGCGATGTACCGCGGCCAGTTCGAGGAGCGGCTGAAGAGCGTCCTCAAAGAGATCACCGAGTCCGACGGACGCATCATCACGTTCATCGACGAGCTGCACGTGCTCATGGGCGCGGGCGGCGGCGAGGGCTCGGTCGCAGCCTCCAACATGCTCAAGCCCATGCTCGCCCGCGGTGAACTGCGTCTGATCGGCGCGACCACGCTGGACGAGTACCGCGAGTTCATCGAGAAGGATGCCGCCCTCGAGCGCCGTTTCCAGCAGGTGTACGTCGGGGAGCCCACGGTCGAGGACACCGTCGCGATCCTCCGCGGCCTCAAGGAACGGTACGAGGCGCACCACAAGGTCGCCATCGCCGATGCGGCGCTGGTCGCCGCGGCATCCCTGTCCAACCGGTACATCCCCTCGCGTCAGCTGCCCGACAAGGCCATCGACCTGATCGACGAAGCGGCGTCCCGCCTGCGCATGGAGATCGACTCGGCCCCTCTCGAGATCGACGAGCTGCGCCGGCACGTCGACCGGCTCAAGCTCGAGGAGCTCGCGCTGAAGAAGGAGAAGGACGCCGCCTCGAAGGAGCGTCTCGCGACCCTTCGCGAAACCCTCGCCGCCGAACAGGCCAAGCTCGACGAGCTGCAGGCCCGATGGGAGCGCGAGCGCGCCTCGCTCAACCGCGTCGGCGACCTCAAGACCCGGCTCGACGCCGCCCGCGTGGATGCCGAACGCGCCCAGCGCGAGGGAAACCTCGAGCGCGCGTCGCGCCTGCTGTACGCCGAGATCCCGGCGCTCGAGCGGGAGCTGATGACCGCCGAGCGCGAGGATGCTTCGACAGGCTCAGCAACCGGTGAGGGTCGAATGGTCAACGACCAGGTCACCGACGAGGACATCGCCGCGGTCATCGCCGCGTGGACCGGAATCCCGGTCGGCCGTCTGCTGCAGGGCGAGACCGAGAAGCTGCTGCACCTGGAGCGCGAGCTCGGCAAACGCCTGATCGGGCAGCGGGATGCCGTGAAGGCGGTGTCCGACGCCGTCCGTCGCTCGCGAGCCGGAATCAGCGACCCGAACCGTCCCGTGGGCTCGTTCCTGTTCCTGGGGCCCACGGGCGTCGGAAAGACGGAGCTGGCGAAGTCTCTCGCCGACTTCCTCTTCGACGACGAGCACGCCATGGTGCGCATCGACATGTCGGAGTACGGCGAGAAGCACTCGGTCTCGCGCCTGGTCGGTGCCCCTCCGGGGTACGTCGGGTACGAGGCCGGCGGCCAGCTCACCGAGGCCGTGCGTCGGCGCCCCTACAGCGTCGTGCTGCTCGACGAGGTCGAGAAGGCGCACCCCGAGGTGTTCGACGTGCTGCTGCAGGTCATGGACGACGGACGTCTCACCGACGGCCAGGGGCGCACGGTCGATTTCACCAACGTCATCCTGATCCTGACGTCGAACCTCGGCTCGCCGATCCTCATCGATCCGACCCTGTCGATGGACGCCAAGCGGGAGCAGGTGCAGGCGCTGGTGCGCCAGGCCTTCAAGCCCGAGTTCGTGAACCGACTCGACGACATCGTGATCTTCCAGGCCCTCAGCCAGGACGACCTCGCGCAGATCGTCGAGCTCGCCGTCGACGCCCTGCACAAGCGCCTGCGCGAGCGCCGGCTCACCCTCGCGGTCACCCCCGACGCCCGGTCGTGGCTCGCCGAGCGCGGCTATGACCCGGTGTACGGAGCCCGGCCGCTGCGCCGGCTCATCCAGACCGAGATCCAGAACCGCCTCGCGATGGCGATCCTCGCCGGCACGGTGCGCGACGGCGACGTGGTGCGCGTCGACGTGGCCAGCGACGGCGACTCGCTCATGCTGGTGAGCACGGGACCGGCGGACGAGGAGTCCGGCGACGACGTGATCGAGGCGGAGATCGTCGAGTAGGCCCGACCGTTCTTCGGCCGGCCGCGCCTGTCACGAGAACAGGGGATGCCACGAGAACAGGTCGCTACGACGCCAGGCGGCCTGTCTCCGTGGCATCCCCTGTTCTCGTTCCCGCGCCTCGGGTCGCCGGTGTCAGGCACCCCGCTTCGTCACGGGCACGGTGTGAGCCACGCCTTCACGAAGCCGGCGGTCTGGTACGCGTACTGGTACGCCCAGTCGAACACCGTCATGTCGGTGTCGACCCCCACCACCGTGACGTCGCCGGCGTAGCACTTGGCGAAGATGTAGCGGGTGCGCGCCACATGCGGGGTGAAGGTGATGACCACGGTCTTGCCGACCGAGTGCGTCGCCGCGTAGTCGGTGAGGAGCCGGGCCTCGCCCGCGGTGGTGAACGGGAGGGGCGTCTTGCAGGTCACCGCGTGCTCGCGGCAGACACCGAGCGCCGACGAATCGAAGATGTGCTCCCCGTCCCCGTCGCGCGAGTCGGACACCGAGACCAGCAGGGGAGCCGGATCGTCCGTGTCGCGCAGGGACGCGGCGAGATCGAGCCGCTGCTGCTGGGGTGGTCCGATGACATAGACGAGGTCCGCGCCGGAGGGATCACCCTTCTCGGGGAAGACGTACAGGGGCAACCCCGCGACGGCGATCACGGTCATCACGGCGACGGTGAGGGAGAGGGTCGCTGCGAGGCGCCACCGGCGTTTCCCCGAGAACAGCGCGGCCCTCTTCCGACCGGACGCGTCGCGGGGTGGACGCGCGGGAGGGGCGACCGGTGACGAAGGAATGCTCACTCGGGCGAGGATAGGCGGCTCTCGTGAACGACATGTTGCCCGTGGACGGAGAGCGTGTCGGGTGGCGTCTCCTCCGCCGTGCATCGCCGTGCGCCCGAGACCACCGCCCGCGCGACCGCCGTTCGCGAGACCCCCGCCCGTGCGCCCGTTTCGCGCCCGAGACCGTCGCACACACGACGACCGCCCCCGCCCGCTTTCGCGGATGGGGGCGGTCGGACGGCAGGGGATGCCGCGGGCTCAGGCGTCGACGAGCAGCGAGTCCGCGACCGTGCGGCGCTCGCGCGGGGCGAGCTCGCGCTGACGGAGGCCCTCTTCGGCGGCGTCGACGTCGCCGAGGGTGCCCACGGCGATGACCGTCACGGGGACGAAGCGGGCCTCGATGTCGAAGGCGGCGCGCAGGGCGTCGGCCTCGAAGCCACCCATCTGGTGGGTCGCGAGGCCCTCGGCGTGCGCCTGGACGGTGAAGTGCGCGGCGGCCTGGCCGGCGTCGTACAGCGCCCAGGGGCGTGCCTCGCCCTCGGCGGTCTCGGTCTCGGCGAGCACGACGAGCAGCGCGCCGGCGGCGGGAGCCCAGGCCTGGTTGAAGCCCATGAGGGCCGAGACGATGCGCTGGTGCGCGTCGGTGCCACGGCGGGCGAGGAGGAAGCGCCACGGCTGGTGGTTCATGCCCGACGGAGCCCAACGCGCGGCCTCGAGCGCGGAGCGCAGGGCGGCTTCGTCGACGGGCGTCTCGGGGTCGAAGACACGAGTGCTCCACCGCTCGGCGAGGACGTCGAGGATGGGGGCTTCGGTGGGGGCGGTGCGATCGAGAACGAGAGACATGGGTACTCCTGAGAACGAGGACTGAGCCGGGACGCCGTTGACCCGATCCAGTGAACGTCACCCGCGCGCGAGATGTTCCCGTGTGACGCCGTACGTCGTCCCCTCATAGGGATGTCTCAGGATGCCGCCCCCCGGCACACCATTCGCCCCGCGTGCCCGCCGCGCCGGTGCCGGCCGGTCAGCCCTGCCAGGACGCCGGTCCCGCGCTCCCCGCCGGGTACTCGTCGAGCGGCACCTCGTTCTGGCGCCACGCGTCGATCACGGGCTGGACGATGCGCCAGCACTGCTCGGCCGCGTCGCCGCGGACGGCGAGCATGGCGTCGCCGTCGAGGATGCCCGACAGGACTTCTCCGTACGCCTTCAGTGCCCCTTCGCCGAGGTCCGCGGCGAGGGCCACCCGCTCGAGCTCGAGCGGATCGTCCGCGCCGTTGACGTTGAGTTCGAGACTCATCGTGTCGGGGCCGAGCGAGAACACGAGCTTCGACGGCTCGCTCTCGCCGACGAAGCCGGTCGGAAGGTGCCGCACGGGCTTGAAGGTGACGGTGACGGCCGGGTCTCCGGCATCCAGTGCCTTGCCCGATCGCAGGGTGATGGGCACGCCCTGCCAGCGCGTGGTGCGCACTTCGACCGTCATCTCGGCCAGGGTCTCGGTGTGGCGCGACGGGTCGACGCCCGGCTCGTCGACGTACGAGACGAAGTGACGCTCACCCACGTCGCCGGCGGTGTAGCGCGCACGGCGGGAATTCGTCACGGGGTCGTCGTCGAGGACGTGCGTGGCGCGGAGGACGGCCGAGGTCGCGTCGCGCAGATCGAGCTGGTCGAGGGAGGACGGCGGTTCCATCGTGACGAACGCCATGACCTGCAGCAGGTGGCTCTGGATCATGTCGACCAGGGCGCCGGCGGAGTCGTAGTAGCCGGCGCGGCCCTCGAGGCCGAGCTTCTCGGGGAAGTCGACCGTGATGGCGGCGATGTCGTCGGCGGACCACACGCTCTCGATGAGACGGTTCGCGAAACGCACGCCGAGGAGGTTGAGCACGGTGGAGCGCCCGAGGAAGTGGTCGATGCGGAACACCTGATCCTCGGGCACGAGGGTCGCCAACTGCTGGTTGAGCTTGTGCGCGCTGGCCTCGTCGGTGCCGAAGGGCTTCTCGAGCGCGAGGATCGTGCCCTCGGGGATATTGACATCGGCGAGGGCGATGCACGACTTCTCGGTGACGGCGGGCGGCACGGCGAAGTAGAGCGCGGGGCGTCCCTCGGCGGCGTCGAGGAGCTCCTGCAGGTCGGCGGCCTTCGTGATGTCGGCCTGCGAGTACGTCGTCGCCGAGACCTGGTCGAAGGCGGCCTCGGCATCCATCGTCTGGAACGCCTTGTGCACGACGTCGCGCCAGTGCTCGTCGGTCCAGTCGTCCATGCCGGCGCCGTGCAGGCGCACCGACCGGTGCGGCTCGCGCGCGAGCAGCTGGCCGAGCGCCGGGAGGAGCAGTCGCGAGGTGAGGTCGCCCGAGGCGCCCAGGATGATCAGGGTGGTGTCCGCCGCCATGCCGCTCACTGTAGCGATCCCCTCCGACGTCGCCGGGCCCTTGCGGCGGATCGCTGAGGAGGTCCATAGGTCCGCGGCGGTGTTTCCTGCCAAGATCCGAGGGTGACCACTCCGATCGAGGACTACGCCGTCCTCAGCAACTGCCGCTCCGCAGCCCTGGTCTCCCGCGACGGGAGCATCGATTGGCTCTGCCTGCCGCGCTACGACAGCGGATCGATGCTCGGGGCGCTGCTGGGAGACGAGTCGCACGGCAGGTGGGCGCTGCGCCCCGCCGATCCCGACGCGCGGGCGACCCGCCGCTACGACGGCGACACGTTCGTCCTCGTGACGCGCTGGGAGACGGCGACCGGTGTCGCCGACGTCTACGACGCGATGCCCGTCGACGAGGGCGTCGAAGCGGTGATCCGTCGCGTGGTCGGGGTGTCGGGCGAGGTCGACTTCGTCAGCGAGGTGCGCCTGCGTTTCGACTACGCCCGTGCGGTTCCCTGGGTGCGGCAGATCGGCCAGGGCGGTGAGCACGCGATCCTCGCGGTGGCCGGTCCCGACGCGGTCGTCATCCGGGGTCCGCGGCTGATCGCGGTGGATACGGCGCACCGCGGTCTGTGGACGACCGTGGCCGGGCGGAGCGTGGATTCGGTGCTCTCATGGGGGCCGTCCTGGCAGGACCCGCCGGCGCCGTTCCACGTCGAGGCGGCGCTCGAGCGCACGCGGGAGTGGTGGGCCGCGTGGGCGGACCGCGTCCAGTCGGCCGGGACGCACGCGCAACTCGTCACCCGTTCGCTCATGGTGCTGCGCGCTCTCACGCACTCCGAGACGGGGGGCATCGTCGCCGCGGCGACGACGTCGCTGCCCGAAGCCTTCGGCGGGTCGCGCAACTGGGACTACCGCTACGTGTGGCTCCGCGACGCCGCCCTCACCCTGAGCGCCTACATCGACCACGGTTACCTGGACGCCGCCCAGCGCTGGCGCACCTGGCTGCTCCGGGCGATCGCGGGCGATCCGGCCGACGTGCAGATCATGTACGGGATCGCGGGGGAGCGCGATCTCCCCGAGCGCGAGATCACGAGCCTCCCGGGGTACGGCGGCGCCGCCCCCGTGCGCATCGGCAACGGCGCGGTCACGCAGTATCAGGCCGACGTGATCGGCGAGGTGATGGTCGCCCTCGAAGCCGCCCGCCGCGCCGGTGTCGAGGAGACGACGTTCTCCTGGTCGCTGCAGCGGGCGCTGCTGGACCAGCTCGCCGAAGAGGTCGACAAGCCCGACCTCGGGATCTGGGAGATGCGGGGCGAACCGCACTTCTTCACGCACTCCCGGGCGATGGTGTGGGCGGCGTTCGACCGTGGCATCCGGGCCGTCGAAGAGGGCGGGTACGAGGGCGAGGTCGACACGTGGCGGACCCTGCGCGACCGGGTGCGCGCCGACATCGACGCACGCGGCGTCCACGAGGGCGGCTGGTTCACGCAGCACTTCGACACCGACGAGGTCGACGCCTCTCTCCTGGTGCTTGCCCAGGTGGGCTTCTGCGCGTACGACGACCCCCGCATGCTCGCCACGGTCGCGCGGATGGAGGAGACGCTCATGCCCGACGGGTGGCTCCTGCGGTACCGCACGACCGGCGTCGACGGGCTCACCGGTGACGAGCATCCCTTCCTCGCCTGCTCGTTCTGGCTGGTGGGGCAGTACGCGCACAGCGGTCGGCGCGACGAGGCCGTGGCGCTGATGGAGCGTCTCACGGCCGTCGCGAACGATCTCGGACTGCTGTCCGAGGAGTACGACCCCACCACGAAGCGGCAGGCGGGAAACACCCCGCAGGCACTGTCGCACCTCGCGTTGGTGGGCGCGGCCGACGCCCTGGATGCCACGGCTTCGAGCTGAGCTCGCTCAGGTCCGCGGCGGAGGTGGCTGAGCCTGTCGACGCCTCCGGCCCCTTCGACAGGCTCAGGGACCTCGCGCTGCGGGTTTGCTCACGGGGGACCGCTCCGCTCGCCCCCGCCCCCGCCGCGCGGCCCTAGAGTCGTCGCATGGACGACGACGTCGAGCTCCGCCGCCTGCGCGAGCAGGTCTACGGCGTCGACGGCGCCGAGGCGACGCCGGCCATGATCTCCCGTCTCGCCGAGCTCGAGGAGAACGCCCGCTCGGCGCCCGTGGACGAGGACCCGCCCGCGGAGGAACCGGATGCCGACCCCCCGGCCCCCGTGGACGAGGTCGCCGCCCCTCCGGCCCGTCGCCCCGCCCTCCGCGGGGCCCTCTTCGCACTCGGCGCCGCCGCGCTCGTCGGCCTCGGCGTCGCGATCGGTTCCGCGCTCTCGATCCCGCCCTCGATCGCCGCGGTCTCGCCGACCCCCGATCCGGCCGAGGAGAGCCTGCCCGAGCTCACGTTCCCCCAGACGGTCGAGGACGTCGTCTCGGCCGAGATCCTGAGCGACAGCGGCATCGACCCGTCGAGCACGCGCTACATCGCGACCGTGAGCGACTTCCGCATCTATCTCGCCCGTCCCGACGACGGCGACGGGCGCTGCATCGCGACCTTCACCTCCACCGACAACCGCCCCTGGTCCGCCGGATGCGCGAGCGGAGCACAGGTCGGTGCCGCGGTCTTCGGCGTCGACAAGACGTTGACCGTCGCGATCGGCGAGCCCGTCTCGTCGGGGGTCGACGGCATCCCGATCCGTCTGTCCGACAGCGTCACGGCCTTCGTGGCGCGCTGAGCGAAAGGTGCTCGCCGTGTTCGATCCCTCCGCAGCCTTCTCCGGCTTCGCCGTCGACGACCTCGACGCCGCCCACCGGTTCTACGCCGAGACCCTCGGCCTCACCGTGGAGGTGCTCGCCGATACCGGCTTCCTCTCCCTGCGGCTCGGTTCGGGCGGCCGTGTGCTCGTCTACGGCAAGCCGCATCACGAGCCGGCGGCGTTCACGGTGCTGAACTTCCCCGTCGCGGACGTCGAGGCGGCCGTCGACGACCTGCGGGCACGCGGTGTCGAGACGAAGATCTACGACGACGCGGATCTCCCGACCGATTCCCGCGGGATCATGCGCGCGGGCGGCCCGCTCATCGCGTGGTTCCGCGACCCGGCGGGCAACGTCCTCGCCGTCCTCGAGGAGTGAGGCCGGCTCAGCCCGTCGCGCGGAGGTCGGTGCCCGTCGCATCCAGGCGGAAGTACTGGTCGCGGTAGTCGTCACGCAGCCCGAACGAGATATCCGGCACACCGACGTTGCGGATGAACGTCGGGCTCTGGACGTCGTCGTCGGTGGTGCGCTGGATCAGGGCCGTCGCCCCGTCGGTGGGCAGCCCGCTCTCGGCTGCGGCCTCCTGCATCGCCGGCCAGAGCCGGTCGAGGGCGACGTCCGACCACGAGAACTGCTCCTCGGCGAGCTCGGGCTGGCTGTGGGCGGCGCCGTCGTGGCTCACGACACCGCCGCGATAGACCCACTCGTCGGTGTCGACGGCCCCGGCGCGGATCGGGGCGTCGACGATGACGGCATCCGGGATCACCGTGATCGACACCACCCGGTCGTGCCCGATCGCCTCCCGCAGTGATCGTTCGGCGGTCTCGAGTGCCTCGGGGTGCCGCATGTCGACCGTCCACCGGCCCTCGGACCAGGCGTGGAGGGTCAGCCCGACCGCCTCGCGGAACGGCAGCACGACCACCGCGCCGGCGAGCACGGCGACGAGCGCGAACAGGGCCAGGCGCAGGGGACGACCCCGCCGCCCGATGCCGATCAGGGGTCCGCGCCGGCGTCCCCCGACGATGCGCGTGCCCGGCGGGATCGGCCGCACCTCGACCTCGGAGCGGGCCGGGACGACGAGGCGCGCGATCTCGGCGGGCGAGAGCTCCCCGTCGACGAACGCGATCTCCGGTCCGCCCTCGACGAGGATCGCGACGTCGCGCTCGACGCCGGCCTGGTACGCCGGCAGCTCGATGAGCGGAACGATCTTGCGGATGGTCGTCGCCCAGGCATCGCCGGTGAGCGAGACCACCGTGACGTCGATGTCGCAGACGGGCTGTTCGTTGATGAAGCTCCCGGTCTGGCGTACCCCGTCGATGCGCGCGCGCCCGAGACGGCGGGCGTCCCGGGCCTCCTGAACGGCGGCCGGCGCGGGGAGCGAGGCGGAGAGACCGCTCGCCAACCGGGTCACGGTGACGGCGATGACGAAGACCGTGAGCGCGACGCCGAAGACCGGCATCCCCGTGTCGGGATTTCCGAGCAGCGCGACGATCAGACCGCCGATCACGGCTCCCAGGGCAGCGGAAGCGAGGAGGCGAAGCACCGCAGAAGCCTAATCGCCCGGGTGAACACGGTGGAAAAGGGGACGAGAAAGGGGAGGGATGCCGGAACCCCGGCATCCCTCCCCTCCTCCCCCGTCGCGGGGCGCTCCCTCAGCCCTTCAGCGCCTCCGCGAGCTTCACGCGCGCGCCCATGCGCAGCAGCGAGTTCTGATAGATGCGCGAGCCGATGCCGATCGCCACGACGCACGAGGCGACGAGGACCAGCAGCGACAGCACCGGCTCCCACCACTGCGCGTCGCCGAGGTACATGCGCAGCGGCATCCCGACCGGTGCCGAGAACGGCACGTACGACATGATCGTCAGCACGACGGGGTTGTCGTTGAAGAAGATCACCAGGAAGTACGGCGCCATGATCAGCATCGTGATCGGGGTGGTCGTGGCCCCGATGTCCTCCTGGCGCGACACCATGGCCGCGGCGGCGGCGAACAGCGAGGCGAGCAGCACGAAGCCGAACAGGAAGAAGATCGCGAACCAGGCGATCGGGGCGCCCAGAGCGCTCAGCACCCCGGCCTGATCCGTCACGGCCAGTCCGATCACCGCGACCGCGGCGAGCAGCACGATCTGCGCCATCGCGAGCACGGTGTTGCCGAGCACCTTGCCCGCGAGGAGCGCCCGCACGGGGATCGCCGAGATGAGGATCTCGACCACGCGCGTCTGCTTCTCCTCCACCACGCTCTGCGCGATCGTGCCGCCGAACGTCGAGGCGGCGATGAGGAACACGAGCCCGAAGGCGAGCGCGATGAAGTAACGCAGGGCGCTCGCCGCGCCGGCTCCCCGCTCCAACTCCTGCACGGGCGGGGTCTCGCTGAGCATCTGCAGGAGCGTCGAGGGCACGTTGTCCTTCACGACGACGGTGTAGTCGAACGAGGCATCCGACGAGCCCGACACCAGGGCGGCATCCACCGTCCCGTCCTCGACGAGCGCCGTGGCCGCGTCGTCGCTGTCGGCGACGGTCACCTCGAGGCCGTCCAGCCCCGCGATCGCCGACTGCGTCTGCGAGGTGACGGCGACCGGGATGCCGCTTCCCGAGAGGTTGTTCGCGGTGAAACCGCCCCAGACGACCGAGGCGAGCGCGGCCAGGACGAGGATCACCGTCGAGATGACGAACGCCTTGCTGCGCAGCTTCGAGCCGATCTCACGCTCGGCGACGAGCCAGATGCTCTGCAGATCGCTGGGGGCGCGATGCGTGCGCGGGGCCGTGATGGTCATTGGATGACCTCCTTGAAGATCTCGGCGAGGGTGGGTCTCTGCGGAGCGAAGCTGACGACGTCGCCGCGCGACACGGCGCCCTGCAGCACGCGCTGAGCCGAGGTGTCGTCCTCGGCGTCGAACAGCGCGTAGCCGCCGTCGAAGTCGAGCACGGTCACGCCCGGTTCGTCGCGGAGCCACCCGGCGTCGCCGCGCGAGACGAGTTCGTAGCGGTGGGTGGCGTGCTCGGCGCGCAGCGCGTCGCGGGTCCCGGCCGCGCGGATGGTCCCGCCGGCGATGATGACGAGGTCGTCGCACAGGCGCTCGACGACGTCGAGCTGGTGCGACGAGAACAGCACCGCGGCGCCCGCGGCCGCCTTCTCCTGCAGCACCCCGGCGACGACGTCGACCGCGAGGGGGTCGAGGCCCGAGAACGGCTCGTCGAGGATGAGCACGTCGGGCTCGTGGACGAGGGATGCCGCGATCTGCGCACGCTGCTGGTTGCCCAGCGAGAGCGTCTCGACGAGGTCGCCGAGGCGCTCGCCGAGTCCCAGGCGCTCGAGCAGCGTGGTCGCCTTCGCCGTGGCCTCGGCCTTGCCGAAACCGTGGAGTCGCGCGAGGTAGGCGATGTGCTCGGCGACCTTCATCTTCGGGTAGAGCCCGCGCTCCTCGGGCATGTACCCGAAACGCCGGCGGTCGGAGGTGGTCACGGGCGAGCCGTTGAGCACGACCGAGCCGGCGTCCTTCGCGAGCACGCCGAGGGCGATGCGCATGGTGGTGGTCTTGCCGGCGCCGTTGCCGCCGACGAAGCCCGTGAGCCGGCCGGGGGCGACGCTGAAGCTCACGTCGTCGAGCACGCGGCGGCCGCCGTAGCTCTTGGTGATGCCGTCCAGGTGGAGCACGGTGCATCCCTTCTTCTCGTTGGTGACCACGCTAGGGACGCGGGTGCCGAGGCGCCTCCGCCGCGGGTCGGGTCGTGGCATCCTCCGCGCGGGGGAGATGGGCCGGCCGGCCTCGTCGTCAGGCCAACCCGTGCCGGTGCGCGAGCACGACGGCCTGCACACGATCGCGTGCGCCGAGCTTCTGCAGCACGTTCGACACGTGCGTCTTCACCGTCGCTTCGCCGATGAAGAGCCGCGCCGCGATCTCGGCGTTGCTGAGGGCCTCGGCGACGAGCTTCAGCACCTCCGACTCGCGCTCCGTGAGCGGCTCCACGAGGGTCAGGGGAGGAACGACGGATGCCGCGGGCTCGGGCGCCCCGCCCGACGCGAAGCGCGCGATGACCCGGCGGGTGACCTCCGGCGCCAGCAGGGCGTCTCCCGCTCCGACGATGCGCACGGCGGAGACGAGCTCCTCGGGTCCCGCGTTCTTCAGCAGGAACCCGCTCGCGCCGGCGGACAGGGCGGCGAAGAGGTAGTCGTCGCGGTCGAACGTGGTGACGATGAGGATCGCGGCATCCGAATCGGGGTCCCCCGTGAGCACCCTCGTGGCCTCCAGGCCGTCCATGTCGGGCATCTGCACGTCCATGCAGATCACGTCCGGGCGGAGTTCCGCCGCGGCGGCGATCGCCTGGCGCCCGGTCGCCGCCTCCCCGACGACGGTGATGTCGTCCTCGAGCGAGAGGATCGTGCGGAACCCCGCGCGCATCATCGCGTGATCGTCGACGAGCAGCACCCGCAGCTCAGACATGGGCGATCTCGCTCTCCGTCGCGGGGACGCGGACGCGCACGAGGTAACCGCCCCGGGAGCGCGGGCCGATCTCGATGGTGCCGCCCGACACGGCGGCGCGTTCGCGCATCCCGAGCTGGCCGAGCCCCGGCGTCTTCGAGCCGGAGCGTCCGGTGTTCGCGACCTCGAGCTCGATGGCATCCGTCTCGAAGCGGAGGCGCACGTCGGCCGTGGCGTGGGGGCCGGCGTGCCGACGCGCGTTCGTGAGCGCCTCCTGGGCGATGCGGTACAGATTCACCTGCACGAGGGGAGGCGGGTCCTGCGCGGGTTCGCCGATCACGGCGAAGGTGGTGGGGAGGCCCGCGGCCGAGGCTTCGTCGGCGAGCGCCGCGATCGAGGTCAACCCGTGCGTGGTCGGAGCGGTGTCGGGGTCGCTCTCGCTCCCCGGGGCACGCAGCGTCTCGAGCAGCTGACGCAACTCGTGGAGAGACGTCCGGGCCGAGCCCTCGATGCCCGACAGCACGTCCCGCGCCTTCTCGGGATCTTTCGCGAGAACGGCGCGCGCGACCCCCGCCTGGACGCCCATCAGCGAGACGTGGTGGGCGACGACGTCGTGCAGCTCGCGCGCGATGCGGACCCGGTCCAGGGCGACGGCTTGAGCGGCCGTGACCTCGCGCTCGGCCTCGAGCTCGGCGGTGCGCTCCTCGAGGGCCGTGCGCTCGCTCATCTGCTGGTGGGAGCGATTGCCGAAGTAGTACGCCCCGCCGAAGAACAGCGCGTTCACGCCGATCATGAGCAGTTGGTAGGCGACGAACGGAGAGAAGGCGCCGACCCGCGAGAACGCGCCCTCGACGGCGGGGTCGACGGGCTGCGTCGCGTCCTGGAACATCACCACGAACAGCCACGCGAACATGCCGACGATGATCGCTACGCGGACGATCGTCGCCCGCCGCCGGTTCTGCTCCCAGGCCCCCACGGTGTAGAGGGCGATGAACATCGCGATGTTGCCGGCGTAGATCTCGGGGATACGCAGGGTCACGGCGAGGAAGTAGGCGAACGAGACGACGATGGCGGTGACCGACGGCCACCGCCGTCGGAACGCGATCGGCACGGCGAGCACGGCCACGTATCCCACGGCGAGGCCGAGCGACGCCTGCTGCTCTCCGTACAGCCCCGACACGGCCGAGAGCACCGCGCTGAGCAGGCCGCCGAGGAACAGGACGACGGCGAGCACGATGTCGTTGCGTCGCTGCGCGCGGGTGAGCTGTGGCATCCCTCCACGCTACGGCGGAGGTTCGTGCCCCTGCATCCCCCGTGGGGCGGAGTCAACCGACCGGGGGAATACCCGCGCGTTCGCGATGCTTGCAGGTGAATGAACCCGGGCGCCGTCACCGCGCCCCCGTCGTCAGAAAGAGGATCATCGTGACCGAGTACACGATCGGCTACATCGTCGGAAGCATTTCGAGCACCTCCATCAACCGTCGCCTCGCGAAGGCGCTGGAGAAGGTCGCTCCTGAGGGAGTCACGCTGAAGGAGATCCCGATCAAGGACCTCCCCTTCTACTCGCCCGACTACGACGGGAACTTCCCCGAGGTCGCGAAGGACTTCAAGAAGGCGATCGAGGATGCCGACGGCGTCTTCGTCGTGACCCCCGAATACAGCCGCTCGATCCCCGGTGTGCTGAAGAACGCCCTCGACTGGTCGGCCCGCCCCTACGGCGAGGCGTCGTTCAACGACAAGCCGACCGCCGTGATCGGCACCTCTCAGGGCGGCATCGCCACCGCCGCGGGCCAGCAGCACCTCCGCTCGGTCCTCCTGCACTACAACGCCCTCGTCCTGGGCCAGCCCGAGGGCTACATCCAGTCGACCCCCGGCCTGTTCGAAGAGGACGGCACCGTGACCGACGAGGGCACCGCCGCCTTCCTCCGCTCGATCATCGAGGCGCTCGTGACGCTCATCCAGCGCACCGCGCCCGCCGAGGTTCCCTCGGTCTGACGCGCGTCTGCGGCGGGGTCGGGTCATGCCCGGCCCCGCTGCGGGTTCCGGTGGCTTCGACGGGCTCAGCCACCTGCGTCGCGTCGAGGTCCCTGCGTCGCGTCGAGGTTCCTGAGCTCGTCGAAGGGGACTCTTCTCGTCGGTGCTCTCGCGAGCGATCTGAGGGGAGCGAATGCCTTCCCCTACTATCGCGTCGAACGGCGGCGAGCGGATTCGACAGGGTCGAGAAGAAATTCCGGATGCCGCGTTCTCACGGCCGCGGACGGTGTTCGTCGTTTGCAGAATCGGTCGCGGTCTGGGGGCGGGGGCGGTGCTCGTTGCTCGCAGGATCGGTCGTGCCCTGGGCCGTGAGTGGTGCCTGTGGGTCGCAGAATGTGTCGCTTCTCGCAGAATCCGTCTGGAATTCTGCGAGAAAGGGGCAGAACTGCGAGGATCCGGCGCTGGCGCGCCCGTGAGGCGGGGCCGCGATCAGGCGGGCCGCGATGCGGGGCTGTCGCGGGCGACTCGGCGCTCAGCCGAAGATCATCGGCAGATCGTCGTCGTCTCCGGCATCCGTCAGGTCGAGGTCGGCGACGACCGGAACGTGGTCGCTGGGCACCTCGCCCTTGCGCTCGTCGCGGTGGATCTCGGCCCCCTGGACCGCATCGGCGAACGCCCGCGAGCCGAGGATGAAGTCGATGCGCAGCCCCTCGTTGCGCGGGAACCGCAGCTGCTTGTAGTCCCAGTAGGTGTAACCGGTCGGGATGAGCGGGCGCACGACGTCGGTGAGCCCCGCCGTCTCGAACGCGGCGAACGCGGCCCGCTCGGCGGGTGAGACGTGCGTGCTCGCTCCCTCGACGATCGTGGGGTCGCCGTTGTCGGCATCCGTCGGCGCGATGTTGAAGTCACCGGTCAGCGCGAGGGGCAGATCGGGGTCTGCCGCGAGCGTATCGGCGGTGTACTGACGCAGCTTCTCGAGCCAGTCGAGCTTGTAGGTGAAGTGCGGGTCGTCGAGCCCCCGCCCGTTGGGCACGTACAGGCTCCACACGCGCACGCCCCCGACGGTGGCGCCGATGGCCCGAGCCTCCTGCGGCAGGTCGGGCCCCTCTTTGCCCTTCTCGAACCCGGGCATGTGGGGGAACCCGATCTCGACGTCCTCGAGGGGTTCACGGCTGGCGATCGCGACGCCGTTCCACTGGTTCAGGCCGTGCGCGGCGACGTGATACCCGGCCTCCTCGAAGGCCGCGTACGGGAACTGCTCCGTCTTGCACTTGATCTCCTGCATCGCCAGCACGTCGATGTGCTCGCGCACGCAGAACTCGACGGTGCGGGTGACGCGGGCGCGGATGGAGTTGACGTTCCAGGTGGCCAGGCGCATGGCATCCAGCCTACTTTCGGCCGGGGACATCGCCGGTCGTCGGGTCGGGTCGGGGCCGTGCCGTCGTGCGGAGTTCGGTCCGGACAGGCCGCTCGCGGGGCCTGTGCTGCGGCGTGTCGCCGGGGGAGTCCGCGGGACGGCTCGTCCGAGATCCCCGTAGGCGTGACCAGGCCCGCCCGAGCGGGCGATGCAGCGGCGGACCCTCGCGTCGGTCCGCGCCGTCGTGCGGAGGTCGGTCCCGATATGCCGCCTCCGGGACGTGCGCCGGGGTGTGACGTCGGGAGGCTCCGCAGGACGGATGCCAGGACCTGGCCGTGCGGCATCCGCCGACCGCGCGAGGACACGGCAATAGACTCGTCGCCGTGACCACCGCCTCTACGCCCGAGCTCGAAGCCGACCGCCAGGCCCTCATCGGCCTCATCAAGGAGGAGGCGGTGTTCCACGGCGATTTCACCCTCTCGAGCGGTAAGAAGGCGACGTACTACGTCGACATGCGCAAGCTCACGCTCGACCACCGGGCGGCCCCCGCGATCGGCCGCCTCGTGCTCGACCTCGTGAAGGATCTCGACGGCGTCGTCGCCGTCGGCGGGCTCACGCTCGGTGCCGACCCGATCGCCAACGCCGTCATGCACGAGTCGGTGCACGCGGGCCGTCCGCTCGACGCGTTCGTCGTGCGCAAGGAGCCCAAGGACCACGGCCGCGGTCGCCAGATCGAGGGCGCCGATGTGAAGGGCAAGCGCGTCGTCGTCGTCGAAGACACCTCGACAACGGGTCAGTCGGCGCTGAAGGCCGTCGAAGCGCTGCGCCGGGAGGGCGCCGAGGTCGTCGCCGTCGCTGTGATCGTCGACCGCAAGACCGGGGCGCAGGCCGCGATCGAGGCCGAGGGCCTGCAGTGGCTGGCATCCATCGATCTCGACGACCTGGGCCTGCAGCCGCAGTAAGCCGCGCCGGCGGGCGGCCACCGCGTCACGAGAACAGGCTGCGCAACGAGAACAGGCCGCTCACGCGGATATCGCCCTGTTGCGGTGGCGTCCCCTGTTCTGGTGGCATCACCGGATGCCGGATGCCGGATGCCGGATGCCGGATGCCGGATGCCGGATGCCGGATGCCGGATGCCGGATGCCGGACGCCCGGGCCTCGCGTCAGCGCGCACCGCGCCCCCGGGCCTCGCGTCAGCGCGCACCGCGCCCCCGGGCCTCGCGCCAGTGCGCACCGCGCCCCCACGCCCGGATCTCACGCCAGCGCGCACCGCGCCCCGACGCCCGGGCCTCGCGTGAGCGCCCACCGCGCCCCGACGCCCGGATCTCGCGCCAGCGTGCTCCGCCCGCCGCGCCCCGACCGCCGGCCACCGGCCTCAGCTCGGGTCGCCGTCGCCCGGTCCGGGGCCGTCGAACGGATCGCGCCCGCCGCCGCCGCGCCGGGAGCGGCGCCACTGCACGACGAAGGCGACCAGGCTGCCGGCCGTGATGACGAGGGCCGTGATCAGCCAGAGGGTGCGGTCGTCCATGTGTCCATCCTGGCGATGATGAGGCGTCGGGTGGGTCAGAGTCCCTCGGCGAGGCCGTCCTCGCCGTCGGCGAAGTCGCTCTCGAGGGGTTCGTCGCGCACGAGCTCCGCGACGGAACCGAGGATCTCGTCGGGACGGAACGGGTACCGCTCGATCTCGCGCTGATCGCTGATGCCCGTCATGACGAGGACCGTGTGCAGGCCCGCTTCGATGCCCGCGACGATGTCGGTGTCCATTCGGTCGCCGATCATGCCGGTGTTCTCGCTGTGGGCACCGATCCGGTTCAGCGCCGAACGGAACATCATCGGGTTGGGTTTGCCGACGATGTAGGGCTCGCGTCCCGTCGCCTTGGTGATGAGCGCGGCGATGGCCCCGGTCGCGGGCAGCACTCCCTCTGTCGAGGGGCCCGTGGCATCCGGGTTCGTGGCGATGAAACGCGACCCGCCGCGGATGAAGCGGATCGCCTTGGTGATCGCCTCGAACGAGTAGTTCCGCGTCTCGCCGACGACGACGTAGTCGGGCGCGGTCTCGGTCATGATGAATCCGGCCTCGTGCAGGGCGGTCGTCAGCCCCGCTTCGCCGATGACGAAAGCGGATCCGCCCGGCATCTGCGACTTGAGGAAGTCGGCGGTCGCGAGCGCCGAGGTCCAGATCGACGACTCCGGGACCACGAGACCGGAGGCTCGCAGTCGCGCGCTCAGATCGCGCGGCGTGAAGATCGAGTTGTTGGTGAGGACGAGGAAGGGCGTCCCCTCGGCGCGCCACTGCGCCAGGAGTTCGGAGGCTCCCGGAATGGGGGTGTTCTCGTGGACCAGGACACCGTCCATGTCGGTGAGCCAGCACTCGATCTCGGCACGGGTTCGCATGGGGTCAGCCTAGCCGCGACGTCCGACATCGCCACCGGGACAGCAGACGGGAGGGCGCGGCCGCCACCGGCACCCTCCCGTCGTTCATACGGCTTACTTGAACGCGTCCTTGACGTTCTCGCCGGCCTTCTTGGCGTGCGCCTCGGTCTGGTCGAGCTTGCCCTCGGCCGCGAGGCGGTCGTTGTCGGTGGCGTTGCCGATGGCTTCCTTCGCCTTGCCCACGATGTCCTGGGCGGCGTTCTTGATCTTGTCGTCGAGACCCATGATCGGTTCCTCTCGGGGATGTATCGGCGTCGCGGAACGGTCAGGTCACGCGGCGGAGCTGTCGTGCTCACAGGGGAGACGGGACGAGCGGGCGATTCGTCACGCGGTGCGCGGATTTTTTTCTCGCGTCTCGGTATGCCCGATCCGGAATGCACCCGTGACGCCGCCGCCGCTTCTGGTTAGGGTCGGAGGGTGACGCGCGCGGAGTGGGACCCCCGGAACCTGCCCGACCTCTCGGGTCGGACGTATCTCGTCACGGGCGCGACGCGCGGACTCGGCTTCTTCGCGTGCGAGCAGCTCGCCGCGGCGGGGGCGCACGTCCTGCTGACCGGACGCAGTCCGCACAAGCTCGCGACCGCGAAAGACGCGGTGAAGAGGGCGAACCCGGATGCCGCGATCGAGACGCTCCTGCTCGACACGAGCAACCTCGGGTCGGTGCGTGCCGCCGCGGCCACCGCGCGCGCTCGTGGTCGGCTCGACGGGCTGTTGTTGAACGCGGGCATCGTGCACCCGCCGAAGACGCGCGAGATGGCGGGCGGGCACGAGCTCGTCTTCGCCACGAACGTGCTGGGGCATTTCGCGCTGGCGGGGGAGATGCTCAAGCCCCTCGCGGCGGCGCGTGGTCGGATGGTCTGGGTCGGCAGCATGTCGACCTCCCTGTGGAACCACGTCCCCACCGACCCCGAGCTCGTCGAGGGGTACTCGCCGTGGCGCGCCTACGTGCAGTCGAAAGCGGCGACGACGGCGCTCGGTCTCGAAGCCGACCGTCGCCTGCGCGCCCACAGCGTTCCGGTCGAGAGTCTCGTCGCCCACCCGGGGTACTCCACGAGCGGTCGCACGCGCGGCATCCGCGGGGTCAACGAACCGACACGTCTGTCGCGCTTCGTCGACAACCTCCAGGCGCCGGTGACGCAGTCCAAGGAGCAGGGGGCCTGGTCGCTGGTGCGTGCGCTCGTCGACCCGGCCGCCGAGGGCGGGACGATGTACGGCCCGGCGCTCGTGGCCCGCGGCCTGCCGCGTCCGGCGACTCCCTCACGTCGCGCGCGGGCGGCCGATCTCGGCGCCGACCTCTGGCTCGCGTGCGAGACAGCGACCCACGTGCGGTGGCCGTTCGAGCGGGTGCGGCGCGCGGCATCCTGATTCCGTCGCGTCCGTGTCGGGGGCTGCCCCTACAGTGATCGCATGGACCAGGCGATCGCCGACAGCACCGATGCCGACGATGCGCGGGGTCTGACCGCCGCCGCCGTCGCCGAGCGGGTCGCGTCCGGGCAGACCAACTCCTACGCCGCCGACACGAGCCGCAGCGCGTGGAACATCGTGCGCGCGAACGTGTTCACGCTCTTCAACGGCATCGTCGCGGCGTGCTTCCTCGTGCTGCTGCTCCTCGGCCGCTGGCAGGACGCGCTGTTCGGCATCGCGGCGCTGTCGAATGCCGTGATCGGATGCGTGCAGGAGTTCCGCGCCAAAGCGGCTCTCGACCGCCTCGCCCTCCTCAACGCCCCGCGCGCCCGGGTGCGACGCGACGGCGTCGACGCCGAGATCGCCCCGGGAGACGTGGTGCGCGACGATCTCCTCGTGCTCCGCGCGGGTGATCAGGTCCCGGCCGACGCCACGGTGGTCGAGTCGCGTGGGCTGCAGACCGACGAATCGATGCTGACGGGCGAATCGGATGCCGTCGACAAACGCCCCGGCGACGACGCCCTGTCCGGATCCATCGTCGTCGGCGGCGAGGGCACGGCGCGCGCCACGCGCGTCGGTGCCGAGTCGTACGCCAACACCTTCGCGAGTGAGGCGAAGAAGTTCCAGCTGGTCTCGAGCGAGCTGCGCACCTCGATCGATCGGGTGCTGAAATGGGTCGGCTGGGGGATCGGTCCGGTCGGTCTTCTGGTGTTGAACGCGCAGATGATGGTGGCCGGCGGGTGGGCGCAGGCTTTCCAGCAGGGCACCTGGTCGCAGGCCGTGGTCAACACGATCGCCTCGCTCACGGCCATGATCCCGCTCGGGCTCGTGCTGATGACCTCGATCGCCTTCGCGGTCGGGGCGGCGCGGCTGGCGGGCAAGAAGGTCCTCGTGAACGAGCTGCCCGCGGTCGAGGGGCTGGCCCGTGTCGATGTGATCTGCCTCGACAAGACCGGGACCCTGACCGCGGGCGAGATCCGCTTCGACGACGCCCTCACGCTGACGGACCGCGCGGGCTGGCGCGAGACCCTCGGGTGGTACGGCGCGGCCGACGACGCGAACGCCACCGCTCGATGCCTGCGGGAGCCGTTCCCCGTCGACACGCCGCTCGTCCCGGTCCAGCGCATCGCGTTCTCGTCGGCGCGCAAATGGAGCGCGGTGTCGTTCGCGGAACGTGCCGAGGGGACGTGGATCCTCGGTGCGCCCGAGATGGTCTTCGGCGACCAGGCCGCCGATCCCGCCACCGCGCTCGGCGCCGCCGTCACGCGCCTCGCCTCCTCGGGCCGGCGCACGCTCGTGCTCGCCCACACGGCCACGGCTCTCGACGACGACGATGTCGCGGCGGAGCGATTCCGCGGAGAGCCTGTCCCCGTCGCCGTGCTGACCTTCATCGAGGCCGTCCGACCGGATGCCGCCGGCGCCCTGGCGTTCTTCCGCGAACAGGGCGTGGGGGTGCGGGTGATCTCCGGCGACAACCCGCGCACGGTCGCCGCGATCGCCCGCGAGGTCGGGCTCGAGGTCGACGAGGGCTACGACGCCCGGCGCCTGCCCGAGGACGACGGCGAGCTCGGGCGCATCATGGAGGAGCACACCGTGTTCGGTCGGGTGACCCCCGACCAGAAGAAGCGGATCGTCACCGCTCTCCAGGCGCGGGGGCATGTCGTGGCCATGACCGGAGACGGGGTCAACGACGCCCTCGCGATCAAGACCGCCGACATCGGTATCGCCATGAACTCGGGCGCCGCGGCGACCAAGGCCGTCGCCCGACTCGTGCTGCTGGACGGGCGGTTCTCGCACCTCCCGTCGGTCGTGGCCGAGGGGCGTCAGGTCATCGCCAACATCGAGCGTGTCTCGATGCTGTTCCTCACCAAGACCGTCTACGCCACGGGACTCGCGGTGCTGTTCGGCGTGCTCGTCATGGAGTTCCCCTTCCTTCCGCGTCAGCTGTCGATCACCGATGGGCTGACGATCGGCATCCCGGCGTTCTTCCTCGCCCTGCTTCCCAATACGCAGCGGTACGTGCCCGGGTTCTTGAAACGCTCGCTCAGCTTCGCCATCCCGGCGGGGATCGTGATCGCGGTGTCGTTGACGGTGTACACCCGGCTCGCGATGGACCTCGGCCTCTCGGTCGAGCAGTTGCGCACCGGCGCGACGATCATCCTCGCGATCGTCGCGATCTGGGTGCTCACGGTGCTCTCGCGCCCGATCACGCGCGTGAAGGTCCTCGTGGTCGGGGCGATGTTCATCGCGCTCACGGCGATCTTCACGATCCCGGTCCTGGGAGAGTTCTTCCAGCTGCAGGATCCCGGTGAAGACGGTGCGTGGCTGGTGACCGCGGTCGTCGTCCTCGCGGTCGCGGCGATCGAGATCGTGCGGTTCGCGCACCGCCGGTTCGTCCGTCGGCTCCTGGCGCAAGGGCCGGTCGACCGCGGGGCGCCGCGCCGCCTCAGATGACGGGCGTGGCGGGTGCCTCGACGGGCTGACGGGTGAAGTAGCGCCGCGCGTTCCCCGGGATCCACAGCGCCGCGATCACCGCGAGCGCGGCGACCAGGGCCGCGGCCAGGGTCGCGTCGAGTTCGGTGAGGAGCATGGCGGCGGCCTGCAGGACGACGAGGGCCGACAGGTACGCCGTGAGCAGGATGCGCGCGAGTCGGCTCCCGCGGGACAGGGCCGATCCTCCGGCGATGGTCAGCAGGCCGAGGAGGATCGTCGCCGCCCCGATCAGCGAGACCGGCAGGACGAGGTCGACGGTCACCTCGTAGCGCGAGAGCAGCACGAGCACCCCGAGCGCGGTGTTCAGGAGGCCGCCGATGTAGACGAGCATGATCGCCACCGTGACCGCGACGGGGCGGCGCGCGTTCTCAGGAGTGGTCATCGGTCCTCGCGTTCGCCGGGCCGGCCGGACGCCGGTGTGGGTCAGCGTAGCGGCCGCGGGTCGCCCGGCGCTCGAGCCCGCGGCATCCGTTGCGCGGAGTGGGCGCCGGCCCGCCGTCAGCGCGTCAGCCAGACCGACCCGGCGGCACCGGCGGGCAGCTCGACCTCGACGCCGTCGGCGCGCACGGTGTCCTCGGACACCACCTCGACTTCGTGTCCCACATCGATTCCGCGCTCGACGAGCGCCCGCAGCAGCTCGGGGTCGCGATCGCTCACACGCAGCACGCGCCCCGCGTGCCCGGGCGTGGCCGCCGAGAGCGGCACGAAGGGTTCGCGGTGGACGGCGCCCGTGGCATCCGGGATCGCATCCCCGTGCGGGTCGAACCGGGGACGTCCGAGGCGGACGTCGATGCCCTCCAGCAGCCGGTCGCTGAGGGCGTGCTCGAGCACCTCGGCCTCGTCGTGCACCTCGTCCCAGGCGTAGCCGAACTCGCGGACGAGCCACGACTCGATGAGGCGATGGCGGCGGATCACTCCCGCGGCGCGGCGGTGTCCCGCCGGCGTCAGTGACACCGGGCCGTAGGGGCGGTGCGTGACGAGGCCCTGCGCGGCGAGCTTCTTCACCATCTCGGTCACGCTCGAGGGGGCGAGCCCCAGGACGGCGGCCAGCTGCGAGGGCGTGATCGGATCGTTCTGCCACTCGGTGTGGTGATAGATCGCCTTGAGATAGTCGTCGGCTACGGGCGATTCCACGCGGGCCAGCCTATCCGCCGGTGAACACCAGCCACAGGAGCACGGCGTTCAGCGCGATGAGGAAGACCGCCGCGGCGATGCCCGCCGTCGTGGTGAGCCCGCGGTTGCGGTGGACGCCCAGCACCTCCCGCCGGGCCGTCAGCGCGACGAGCGGCACGAGGGCGAACGGGATGCCGAAGGACAGGACGACCTGGCTCAGAACCAGCGCGAGCGTCGGGTCGGTGCCCACCGCGAGGATCGCCAGGGCCGGGACGAGCGTCACCAGCCGGCGGGCCAGGAGGGGGACGCGCACGCGCAGGAGGCCGTGCATGATCTCCGCTCCGGCGTAGGCGCCGACCGAGGTCGAGGCCAGGCCGCTGGCGAGCAGTCCCACGGCGAACATGGTCGCGACGATCGGACCGAGGCCGTCGCGCAGCGCCGCGTAGGCGCCCTCGAGGCTGTCGGTTCCGTCGACGCCCGCGAGGTTGGCCGCCGCGAGCAGGAGGATCGCGAGGTTGACGGTGCCGGCGACGGCGAGGGCGATCGTCACGTCCCACCGTGTCGCGCGCAGCAGGCGCGCGGTCGAGATGCCGCGGGCGTCCTCGAGGCCGGCGGCCGCGGTGGGCGTGTCCGGGGCGAAGCGATCGCGGGTGAGCGCCGAGTGCGCGTAGATGGCGTGGGGCATGATCGTCGCACCGAGGATCGACGCGGCGAGCAGGACCGAGTTCGTGCCCTCGAAGCGCGGCACGAGCCCCCCGACGACACCACCCGGGTCGGGCGGAGCGAAGAAGAGTCCGAACGTGAAGCCCACGGCGATGATCATCAGCAGGCCGATGAGCACCGTCTCGAACGCGCGGGCTCCGCGGCGCGACTGCACGACGAGCAGCAGCATCGACACGATGCCCGTGATCGCCCCGCCCCAGACGAGGGGGATGCCGAACAGCAGGTTCAGGGCCACGGCTCCACCGATGACCTCGGCGATGTCGGTGGCCATCGCGACCAGTTCGGCCTGCAGCCAGTACGCGCGGCGCACCCAGGGGCGCCGGAGGCGGCGGCCGAGGATCTGCGGGAGGCTCTCGCCGGTGACGATGCCGAGCTTGGCCGAGAGGTACTGGATGAGCCAGGCCATCACGTTGCCCAGCACGACGACCCAGACGAGCAGGTAGCCGAAGCTCGCCCCCGCCGTCATGTTGCTCGCGACATTGCCGGGATCGAGGTAGGCGACGCCGGCGACCATCGCGGGGCCCAGGAGCCACGCGGCCCGTCCCGGTGCGTGTCGCCGGTCGACGGCATCCAGAGTTTTCGGCATGCCGAAACCCTAGCGATATTTCGGACACCCGAAAAGACGTTCCCGCGAGACCGCACGTTCGGGTCGACGCCGCACGCCGAGCACGTCGCGCACCGTGCGATCTCGCTCGGCAGGTGTGCTCTCGAGACGGCCGGACGCGCGGGTAGCCTGAGGCGGTGACGGATGCCGACGAGCCCACGCCGGCGCCGGAGAGCGCGGCCGCGACCGACCCGACGGATGCCACGCTCTCGGCGCCCGATCCCTCCGCCGCCCCCACGCACGGCGTCGGTCCCTGGCCCGGGCAGTGGCCGGACGACCCGCGCTACGATCCGGAGCTCCTCGCCGAGGGGGACCGTCGCAACGTCGTCGACGAGTACCGCTATTGGACGATGGAGGCGATCGTCGCGGACCTCGACGCGAAGCGGCATCCCTTCCACGTCGCGATCGAGAACTGGCAGCACGACCTCAACATCGGATCGATCGTGCGCAGCGCGAACGCCTTCCTCGCGGCCGAGGTCCATATCATCGGCAAGCGGCGCTGGAACCGCCGGGGAGCGATGGTGACCGACCGCTACCAGCACGTGCGGCACCACCAGGACGTCGAGACGTTCACCGCGTGGGCGCGAGGCGCCGGGCTCCCGGTCATCGCGATCGACAACGTCGACGGCTCGGTCCCCGTGAACCGTGCCGAACTCCCCGAGGCGTGCGTGCTGCTCTTCGGGCAGGAGGGGCCGGGGTTGTCGCCCGAGGCGCTCGCCGCGGCGTCGGCCGTCGTCGAGATCACGCAGTACGGCTCCACGCGCTCGATCAACGCGGCGTCGGCCGCCGCGGTCGTCATGTACGAGTGGTGTCGACGCTGGGGATGAGAGGTTTCTCACCGTCAAGCCATTGAGAACTCCTGGTCCGTGCGAATAATCGACGGGTACGCCGTTTTCCTCGCCCCCCGAACGGATCGGACCTTCCATGATCTCCTCGTCGCCCACGTCCCCAGGTTTCGACCGCCGCTCGTTCCTGAAAGTCGGGGCATGGGTCGTTCCCGCGATGGCCGCGGCGACCGCTGCGACGGCGACGCCCGCGTGGGCGGCGACGCCGAAGACCGTGAACCTCGCGCTGCAGGGCCCCCAGTTCGGCAGCAGCATCCCCCTGTTCACCCCGGCGCTCACGCAGCGTTTCGACGCCGACGAGCCGGCCGGGGTCGTCATCGCCAACACCGGCACGACCGCGTACAAGGGCACGATCGTGCTCACGCTCGAGGTGGACAGCCGCCTCTGGAAGGTGACGGGTTTCACCTACGACACGCGCACGTCGGCCGGTTCCGCGGCGGCGAAGTTCAGCGGGCCCACGATGTCGGGCAACCGCGCGACCTACACGGCGACGTTCACGGCGACGATCGCGGCCAAGACCGATCCGTTCACCGGTGTGCTCGTGCAACCGAAGGCCACCTTCCTCGGCGACTACCCCAACGACAAATTCGCCCCCGCGGACACCGCGTACACCTGGCGGCTCAAGACCCCCGACGATGATGCGAACACGTCCGACAACGTGCGGAAGGGCGCGGCGGGCAAGCCCGTCAGCGCCTCGCCCTTCGGCGCGGTGGTGACGGCGAAGTACGCGAAGGTGACCTCGGGCAACGGATCGGCCTACCGCCCCACCTCCGCGACCGTCACCTCGATCGGTCCGAAGCCGATCAAGGCGGGAGACGGGATCCTCGTGTCGTTCGACGCGGCGGTCGGCGGCGGCGTCCAGCCGAAGAGCGTCACCCTGAACGGCAAGGCAGTGTCGAAACTGCTGACCGTTTCGCAGAACACCGTCTCCGGGGGCCGCCGGTCGGTGCTCCTGACCTTCTCCTCGGCGGTGGCCGCGGGCGGCAAGGTCGCCTTCACCCTCTCGTACAGCGCCGGCACCGGAGGGAACCCGACGGCCGGCACGAGCTCGCAGATCGGGTATTGGCCGACCGATCTCAACTCGCCCGATCAGCGCGGCCGCAAGAAGAGCTCGGTCAACCAGCCCGGAAGCTGACGCCTCCCCGCGTGCGAGCGGCGTGCAGCCTCAACCGCCCGTCGTCGTCCACGCCCGCCCGCGGACGCGGAGGCCGAGGGTGACGACGCGGGCGAGCAGGTAGACGCCGAAGAACGCGGCGGAGAGCCAGGCCAACCCACCCGCACCCCCGCCCGCCCACACGGCGACAGCCGCCAGGGCCGGCGCGTACGGCACGAGGTTGAGAACGCCCGCGAGCGCGAGGTAGCGCACGTCTCCGGCGCCGATGAGCACGCCGTCGAGCACGAACACGACCGCGGCGAGCGGCTGCGCGACGGCGAGGACGAGCAGGGCCGGCTGGATCAGGGCGGCGACCGCGGGGTCTCCCGTGAAGAGCAGTCCGACCACGCCGGAAGCCGCGGCGATGACGGCTCCGACGCCGATGCCGAACCAGAGCCCCCAGGCCACCGTGCGCTGCAGGACCCGGCGGACGGTGGCGAGGTCGCCCGCGCCGAGCCCCGCGCCGATCAGCGCCTGGGCGGCGATGGCCAGGGCGTCGAGGGCGAAAGCCGCCGTCGAGAAGATCGTGAAGGCGATCTGCCACCCCGCGAGCTCGGCCGACCCGAGCTGGGTGGCCACGGCGACCGTGGCGAGGAAGGCCGCGCGCAGGCTCAGGGTGCGCAGGAACAGCCATCCGCCCGACCGGGCCGTGCCACCGAGCCCCGCGCGTTCGGGACGAAGGGATGCCGTGTGCCGCCGCGCGAGTCCTCCGACCACCACCACGTAGGCACCGACCATCGCCCATTGCGCGACGACGGTGCCGGCCGCCGACCCCGCGATCCCCCACCCGAACCCGTAGATGAAGACCGCGTTGAGGGCGGCGTTGGCCGCGAAACCTACGCCCGCGATCCACAGCGGCGTCACCGTGTTCTGCAGGCCGCGGAGCAGACCGGTCGCGGCGAAGACGATGAGCATCGCGGGCAGGCCCCACATCGAGATCGACAGGTAGACGCGGGCGTTCTCGGCGACCTCGGGGGCCGCGCCGAACGCCTCGACCACCGCGGGGGTCGCCCACACCCCGACCACGGCGAGGACGGCTCCGAGGGTCAGCGCGAGCCACATCCCGTCGATGCCGACGGAGACGGCGCGGCCGATCTCGCCCGCGCCGAAGCGGCGCGCGACCGCGGGGGTGGTGGAGTAGGCGAGGAACACCATGAGCCCCACGACGGTGTGCAGGACCGCGCCCGCGATCCCGAGTCCCGCGAGCGGAGCGACGCCCAGATGCCCGACCATGGCGCCGTCGACGACGAGGAACAGCGGCTCGGCGATGAGGGCGCCGAGCGCGGGGACGGCCAACCGGAGGATCGACCGATTCAGCGTCTCGGGCGGTCGTGTGGTCACGCGTCGAGCCTAGGACGACCCGCCGACACCACGGGGGAGACGCCGCGGAGCACGCAATGTCGGCATCCCCAGCCCGTACCGAACATGGGGCATTTATCCTGGCTGAATGACCGAGACCCCCCGTTCCGGTCTCGCGCTCGACGAGCTGAGCGACGAGATCCGCCCGCAGGACGACCTGTTCCGACACGTGAACGGCCGTTGGCTCGAGCGCACCGAGATCCCCGAAGACAAGGCGCGCTGGGGCGCGTTCCACCTGATCGCCGAGCAGGCCGAGAAGGACGTCCGCACGATCGTCGAGGAATCGCAGCAGGCCGAACCGGGCACCGAGGCCCGCAAGATCGGCGACCTGTTCGCGAGCTTCATGGACACCGCGCGCATCGACGACCTCGGTCGCACCCCGATCGACGACCAGCTGCGCCGTGTCGACGACGTCCACGAGGTCGCGGATCTCCTCCGCCTCACCGGCGAGCTCGAGCGTGAAGGCATGAGCGGCCTGATCGCCCTCTTCGTCGAGCCCGACCCGGGCGACCCGACGCGCTATGTCCCCGTGCTCTACCAGGGCGGCATCTCGATGCCCGACGAGAGCTACTACCGTCTCGACAACTTCGCCGAGACCCGCGACGCCTACCGCGCGCACATCGAGCGGATCCTCGACCTCGCGGGCGTTCCCGAGGCCGCGGACGCCGCCGCGCGGGTGTTCGCCCTCGAGACCGAGATCGCGACGCACCACTGGTCGCGCGAAGACAGCCGTGACGCCGTCAAGACCTACAACCTGAAGTCGTGGGACGACACGGTCGCGCTCGCCGGTGTCGACCTCGCGTCGTGGCGTGCCGGCGTCGCGCCCGGGCACGAGGACGCCCTCGCCGAGGTCGTGGTCTACCAGCCGAGCTTCGTGGAGTCTCTCGGCTCCGTGCTTACGCCGGAGCGCCTCGACGATTGGAAGGCGTGGCTGCGCTTCAAGATCGCGCACGCCTCGGCCGCGTTCCTGCCCGATGACTTCGTCGCCGAGAACTTCTCGTTCTACGGCACGCAGCTCACCGGGGTCCCCGTGAACCGCGAGCGGTGGAAGCGCGGGGTGAGCCTCGCCGAGGCCGCGCTGGGCGAGGCGATCGGCAAGGTGTACGTCGAGCGGCACTTCCCGCCGGCCGCGAAGGAGGCGATGGACGGGCTCGTGGCCCACCTCATCGAGGCCTACCGGCGCTCGATCGCCTCGCTGGAGTGGATGACCGCCGAGACGCGCGAGCGCGCCCTGGCCAAGCTCGAGGCGTTCACCCCCAAGATCGGCTACCCCGTGCGCTGGAAGGACTACGGCGACCTCGAGATCGTCGCCGACGACCTGATCGGCAACGTCCGCCGCGCCAACGTCTGGGAGCACGACCGCCAGCTCGCCAAGGTCGGCCAGCCGATCGACCGCGACGAGTGGCACATGACCCCGCAGACCGTGAACGCGTACTACAACCCGCTCATGAACGAGATCGTCTTCCCCGCGGCGATCCTGCAGTACCCGTTCTTCGACGCCGACCGCGACGCCGCCGCGAACTTCGGCGGAATCGGCGCGGTCATCGGTCACGAGATCGGGCACGGCTTCGACGACCAGGGCAGCCGCTTCGACGGCGACGGGTCGCTGCGCGACTGGTGGACGGATGCCGATCGCGCGGCGTTCGAGGAGCGGACGAAGGCGCTCATCGCGCAATACGACGCCCTCGTGCCCGACGGGCTGACGGCGGAGCACCACGTCAACGGCGCCCTGACGATCGGCGAGAACATCGGCGACCTCGGGGGGCTCGGTATCGCCATCTCGGCCTACCGGCTCTCGCTCGAGGCCGAGGGTCTCGACCCCGACGGCCCGATCGTCGACGGCCTCACCGGCATCCAGCGCCTGTTGTTGAGCTGGGCGCAGGTGTGGCAGCAGAAGGGCCGGGAGGCCGAGACCATCCGGCTTCTCACCATCGATCCGCACTCTCCCAACGAGTTCCGTTGCAACCAGATCGTGCGTAACATCGATGCGTTCTACGAGGCGTTCGAGGTCACCGAGAGCGACGCTCTCTGGCTCGACGCCGACCAGCGCGTCACCATTTGGTGAGGCGGAGTTTGTTGCTCTTCTGACCCGGAAGGAGCCACGCTCGTGGGCATGCCCCCGGTTCCCGAGCCCGCCGCCCCCGAGCCCCTCGGCGGGGCCGTCGAGTCGTCACGACGCGATGCGCCCGCTCTCCGAGGGGCGGGGCGGAAGGGCCCGAAGCGTCTCCCCCGGCGCGCGGCGGCCGGGCGGCGGTCGTTCACCGCGACGCTGCGGGCTCTCGATGAGCTCGCCGCGTCGGGTGCGCGTGTCTCGGTGCGCATCGACGAGCTCGACGGCGGCGCCGAGGTGCTCGTCGGCGACGACTTCCTCACGCTGCCCGTGGGCGGGCTCGGCGTCGTCCCGCTCCTCATCGAGGTGGCGGCATCCATCGAGGCGGGCACGATCGACGCGCTTGAGATCGTGGACCTCTCGACGGTGCACGGATCGGCCGTCGGCGGCATGTGGCAGCACCTGAAGGCGCCGGCGCTTCCGATCGCCGACGTCGCCGTGCTCGCCGCCGCCGCCGGCGACGCCCTGGCGGCGAACGCCCTGCTCCAGCGGGTCGGTCTGCAGGCGGTGCGTGCGCGATCGGAGCAGCTGGGCCTGCGTCGGACGGCCCTGCTCGACCGGTTCCGTGACGACCGGGGACCCGACGACGCGCCCCACGTGGCGCTGTCGACCGCCCGCGAGATGTCGCAGCTGTTCGCGGGTCTCGTGAACTCGTCGGTGGTGTCTCCCGGCGTGAGCGCCCAGGTGGCGGAGTGGCTGAGTCTGAACCACGACCTGTCCCTCGTGGCATCCGCCACCGGACTCGATCCGTTCGCGCACGAGAACGACCAGCACGGGCTGCTCTTCGTCAACAAGACGGGTCGCGCCGCGGGGGTGCGGGCCGAGGCGGGCGTGCTCGGGGGGCCGCGCGCGGGCGTGGCCTACGCGCTCATCGTCAACTTCGACGATCTCTCCATCTCGCACCGTCTGCGTGCGCACGACGCGTTCCGCGTGCTCGGGGTCGAGCTCATGGAGTACGTGTACTGACCTCAGCCGGCGCGGATGCTCCAGACGCTCCGCGACGCGGTGGCGAGCGCCGTCGCGAGGACGATGACGGCGGCGCACCCGAGCAGGACGGGGACCGTGCCGGCGGCGTGCGCGAGCGGCCCCACGACGACCTCCCCGAGGGGCACGGCGATGAACGATCCCACCATGTCGTACGAGTACACGCGCGAGAGGGCCTCGCGCGGAACGTGGGCCTGCAGGGACTGATCCCAGGCGATCGCGAAGAGCTCGATCGCGAACCCGCCGAGGGCGAAGGCCGCGATCAGCGCGGGAAGGGTCGGCGCGAGGGCGAGCGTGGCGACGGGAAGAGCCGCGGATGCCATGGCGGCGACGCCGATGCCCAGTGCGCGCCGCGGTCGCCAGCGCAGGGCGAGGAGCGCTCCCACGGCGAATCCTCCGGTCTGAGCCGCGATCACGAGCCCCCAGCCGCCCCGCCCGAACGTCTCGTCGGCGACCAGCGGCCCCAGAACCGTGGTGGCTCCGGTGAAGGCGGCGTTCAGGACGGCGAACTGGAGGACGACGATCCAGATCCAGCGACGGCTCGAGAACTCCCGCCACCCGTGACGGAGGTCGGCCAGGACCGAGGCCCCGGGCGCGGAGGGCGGGGGTGCGGGAGGGAGCCGGAGGCGAGAGAACAGCGCGGCCGCCACGGCGAAGGCGGCGGCGTCGATCGCGAGACCCCAGCCCGGGCCGATCAGGGCTATCGCGGCCCCTCCCGCCGAGGCGCCCAGGATGCCGCCCGCGTTCAGCCCGAGCCGCAGCCAGGCGTTGGCCGGACGCAGCAGTGCGTCGGGGACCGTGTCCGGGACCAGCGCCGCGGCCGCGGGCAGGCTGACGGCGGCGACCGCTCCGTTCACGATTCCGAGCAGAGCCAGCGACCACACGGCGGCGGTTCCGGTCAGCACCAGGGTGGCGACGAGGCCCTGGGTGGCGGCCGCGGCGAGCGAGGCGCCCACGAGGACGACGTTGCGCGGCAGGCGGTCCGCGATCACCCCGCCGAAGAGAAGCATGCCGACGTTGGCGAGGGAGCGGGCGGCGACCACGACCCCGAGATCGGCGGCCGACCCGGTCAGATCGAGCACCGCGAAGGCGAGGGCGATCGGAGCGACGGCGTTTCCCACGATGGCGGTGGTGCGCGCCGCGAGGAGCCAGCGGAAGGGGGCGAACGCCAGGGGGCCGGGTGAGGTGTCGGTCATCGCGTGCGCCGCAGGGGGAACAGCGCCGCCGTCATCGACACGGGTCGGGTCCCGGGCGTGCGCGGAGGCTGCGCCGCGGCGTGCAGGAGGGCGGAGGCCTCGCCGACGTGCTGGACGATCCGGCGCCAGACGGCGGGGTCGAGCCAAAGCTCGGCGTCGGTGCTGAGGGCCGGACCGTCGGCACGATGACGCGCGCGGCGGCGGAGTTCGTCGGCGAGGGCGTCGATGTACTCCGCCTCCGCGTCCGGTGCGCGCGTGACGGCCGGATCGTCGACGTCGTACCGCTCGGACGACCCCTCGTGTCGGTAGCGCTTGGCGTCACCGCCTCGCACGCGTTCCACCTCGACCACGCGGATCAGGCCCGCGCGTTCGAGGACGCGGAGGTGGTAGCTGGCCGAGGCCTGCGAGATCCCGAGCTCGCGCCCCACCTCCGCGGCGCTGAGGGCCGTCGCCGTGAGGAGGGACAGCATCCGCAGGCGGAGCGGGTGCGCGAGGGCGCGCAGTTCGTCGAGCGAGGTCACCGTGCCATGGTGACCGGTGCCGGCAGAACCGTCAAATGCCTCTTTGGGGGTTATGCGACGGTCGGGGCGCTCCGTCGCGCTGCCGGGACCCGGCGATTCTCGCGGAATCACGCGGTCTTCGGGGGTGTGTGTCACGGATTCATCTCGGAGCTTGATTAAACATATGACGTATGCCCTATGCTGGCATCCGGTCACCCGACCTCGTCGAAGAAGACAGGAGCTTCCGCAATGACGCAGCATGTTTCCCGCGCTCGCCGTCGCCTCGCCCTCGCGGGCGGAGTCGCCGTGGCGTCCGCCCTCGCCCTCACGGCCTGCAGCCCGTCGACGGGCTCCGGCGGCAACGAGTCCGACAACCAGTACGGCTTCACCGCCGCCGAGCAGGACCCGTCCAGCACCATCACCGTCTGGGTCGACTCGTCGCGCGAGCCGCTCGCCCAGGCGTTCGAGAAGGCGAACCCGGACGTGAAGATCAACATCGAGACGTACGACGGCGGGTCCGGGGGATCCGGATCGTTCCAGCAGAAGGTCGCGCTGTTCGACCAGTCGGGCGAAGGCTGGCCCGACGTCGTCTTCTCCACCCAGCAGAACGACACCTCGTGGGCGTCGAAGGAGAACAACGGACAGCAGGCGTTCGCGGCCCCGCTGAACAAGGGATTCTTCGATCAGAGCTTCCTCGACGGCTTCACCAAGGGCGCGCTCGGCCCCATGACCGTCGACGACACCGTCTACGGTCTCCGCAACGACCTCGCGCCGGTGCTGTTCTGGTACAACAAGCCGTTGCTCGACCAGTTCGGCTACTCCGTCCCCACCACGTGGGAGGACTACGAGGCGCTCAGCGACAAGATCGCCGCGGAGCACCCGGGCTACATCCTCGGCTCGGTCGGCGACTCGTTCCAGGCGCCGTACGTGTACTACTGGGGTGCCGAAGCCCCGATCTTCCAGGTCGACGGCAACACCTTCACCTCGAACTTCTCCGACCCCAAGGCCAAGAAGGCCACCGACCTCATCGACCACATGCTCGCCAACGGCACGCTCGTGACCGACAGTGTCTTCGGTGCCGACTTCGTCACGAAGTACAAGGACAAGCTGGTCGGCATCCCCGGCCCCGCCTGGTACGCCGGGGCGCTCTTCGACAACGAGAAGAGCCTGAACTACACCGCCGGCACCATCGGCGCGGGTGCCCCGCTGTCGTGGTCGGGCGGTGACAAGGTCACCGGCAACGTCGGCGGCGGCGTCTGGTACGCCTCGAGCCACTCGAAGAACCTCGAGGCCGTGAAGACCTTCCTGACGTACGTGACGAGCTCCGACGATGCCGTCAAGCTCGCCTCGGGCCTGCCGGCCTACCAGTCCGCCGCCGACGCATGGCTGAAGGAGCAGGCCGCGCAGGGCTTCTTCACCGGCGACCTGCAGTCGAGCGTCTCGACCGCGGCCAGTTCGGTCTGGCAGGGCTGGGGCTACCCGAGCTTCAGCGTCGAGGCCGCCTTCTCGAAGGCCGCGCTTCCGGTCATCTCCGCAGGCAAGCCGCTCTCGGATGCCACGCAGGCCTGGCAGACCGAGATGGACAACCAGGCGCAGGTCCAGGGCTACGACGTCGAGAAGTAACCCGCACCCTTCGGGCTGGCCGCATTCCGCCGCGGATGCGGCCGGCCCCTTCCCCCTGAGAACGGACGTGAGCATGCTCTCTCTGCGTCGAGCCCAGTCGACGTTCGGCTACCTGATGGTCAGCGGATACGTCGTCCTGCTCCTGGCGTTCGGCATCCTGCCGACCCTCTACGCCGCGTATCTGGCGTTCACCAAGGACGGAGCCTTCGTCGGCTTCGACAACTTCCTCAAGACGGTGCAGGACTACCGGTTCCTCCCCGCCGTCGGTCACGTCGTCGCCTTCATCGCCATCTGGCTGACCAGCCTCGTGATCATCGTCGTGATCCTCGCGGTGATCGTGCACGCGATCCGGGTGCGGTGGCTGTCGTCGGCGTCGCGCTTCATCTTCTACATCCCGGGGGCCCTCGCCGGCGCGTCGAGCGTGCTGCTCTGGTTGTTCATGCTCGATCCGACCGTCAGCCCGGTGAGTGGGCTGCTGCGCGCGCTGGGCTTCAACACGTTCGTCGACGTGGTCGGCAACGAGGGCAACCTCCCCGTCGTCTTCACGGTCATCGCGTTCTGGGCCGGTGCCGGAGGGTGGATCGTCATCATGTACGGCGCCCTGAACAACATCACCGTCGAGGTCATGGAGGCCGCCCGCATCGACGGTGCCGGACCGATCGCGACCGCCTGGCACATCCAGATCCCGCTGCTGCGCAAGTGGATCTCGTACATGGCCGTGATGTCGCTCGCCGCCGGTACGCAGCTCTTCGTCGAACCCCGCGTGCTCTCTCAGGCCAGCAAGGGCGTCGTGGGTCTCGACTACTCCCTGAACCAGGTCGCCTACCTCTACGCCTTCCGCCAGAACGATTTCAACGGCTCGGCGGCCATCTCGCTCATGCTGCTGCTCGTCGCCGCCGGTCTCGCGGCCTTCTTCGTCTTCCGAGGAGGACTCTTTGAACGCGACTAAGTCCCGCGCCGCCGCGCGCGCGGTGACGCCCGCGGCCTTCCTCGGGAAGGCTCTCGTCACCGTCGTCATCCTGTTCTTCGTCTTCGTCTTCGGGATGCCGATCGTCTGGCTCCTGCTGGCCCCGACGAAGTCCTCCACCGAGCTGACCGGTCAGCCGCCGTTCTCGTTCGGCTCCTTCGCCACCGTCGCCGACAACTGGGCGCGGTTGAGCGAGTTCCAGAACGGCATCATCTGGCAGTGGACCGGCAACGCCGCGCTCTACACGGGCGTCGCGTTGGTCATCACGCTGCTGGTCACGATCCCCGCGGGCTACGCCCTGGCGATGACGAGATTCCGCTTCCGCGGCACCCTGCTCATCCTCACGCTCGTCGTGATGCTCATCCCCAACACGGCCCTCGTGCTCCCGGTGTTCCTCGAGATGAGCGCCCTCAAACTCGTCGGCACCCCGTGGGCCGTCATCCTGCCGTTCTCGTTCTTCCCGTTCGGGGTGTACCTCACGTACATCTACTTCACGACGAGCGTGTCGCAGGACCTCCTGAACGCCGCACGGATCGACGGGGCCGGGGAGCTCCGGGTCTTCCGCTCGGTGGCGCTGCCGCTCGCGACGCCCGTCATCGCGCTGGTCGGCTTCTTCAACCTCGTCGGCAACTGGAACAACTACTTCCTGCCCTTCGTGATGGAGCCCGGCCGCAAAGCACCCATCCAAGTGGGTCTGGCCGAGCTGTTGTCGAACGTGCCGTTGTTCAACCCCACCTCCTCGGCATCCGTCACCCTCGATCTGCCGGTGATGGCGCTCGCCACGATCGTGTCCATCGCGCCGATCCTCATCGTGTTCCTGTTCTCGCAGCGCTTCCTCGTCGAAGGAATGACGGCGGGCGGGACGAAGGAATGACCCCGGTCGTCCGGGGAGAAGAGGTCCACTCATGAAGATCACGGGATACCGCCTGATCAACACCACGCTCGACTGGGGGCGTCCGGTCGGCGACGTCAACGGCTACATCGCCTCCGGCGTCACGGCCCTGCCCCTCGTCGTCGTCGAGACCGATGAGGGCATCGAGGGTGTCGGGATGGGGATGCACGACGGCATCCCTCAGCTCTTCGAAGCCGTCGAGGGGGAGGACCCGCGCGCGACGTCGTGGCTGTACGACCGCATGATCGCCCGCATGTTCAAGAACGGCCACGGCGGTGCCGTCTTCGGCGGGATCGGCGCGCTCGACAGCGCCTTCTGGGACATCAAGGCGAAAGCCCTCGGCGAACCGCTGTGGCGTCTGCTCGGGGGACGGGACCGCTTCATCCCGGGCTACGCGTCGGGACTCGACATCGCCCTCGACTCCGCGGGGCTCGCCGCGTTCTACTCGTCGATGCGCGATCGCGGGTTCACCGCCGCGAAGCTGAAGGGGGGACGCAACTACCGGCACGACGCCGAGCGCCTCGCGCTCGTCCGGGACGTGCTCGGCGAAGCGACCGACGAACCGCTCGTGATGCTCGACGCCAACGAGTCGTGGAACCTCCCGCAGGCCGTCCGCTACATCGAGCACCTCGAGCGCAGCGTCGAGATCGCGTGGGTCGAGGAGCCGCTGCGGCGGTGGGACGCGTCCGGCCTGCGTCGGCTGCGGGATGCCATCTCCCCGGCCGTCGCGACGGGCGAGAACCTCACCGGGCTCGAGCAGTACCGACAGCTCTTCGACGCCGAGGCCGTCGACATCGTCCAGGCGGCCGCCGTCTGGGGGGTGACCCATTCGTTGCGCGTGGCCGTGGCGGCGCACGCGCGCGACCTGCCCCTGAGCCCGATCGGGATGACCTCGAACCCGTCGACCATGGCGGTCGCGACCGCGATCCCCAACCACCTGCTCACCGAGGTCACCACCGCGCAGATGCCGGCCGGGGTCACGGTCGACTACGAGGTGGCCGACGGCGGCCTCGTGCTGGGGGACCGCCCGGGAGGAGGGATCGCGATCGACGAGGCGCTTCACGCGGGGGCCGCGGACTTCGTCTGGGGCGGGGAGAGAGGCCCCCACGTGCGCGACAGCAGGACCGGGTTGGAACTCGGTGTCCGCCGGAGCGTGGAGCGGCAGGCGGAGTAGAGTGCTCTCCATGCTTCCCGCCGCCGAGCCTCGCGCCGGGGCGCCGAAGCGCGGGCAGATCGATCGCATCGGGGCGCGGGTCCTCGAGGAGCTCGTCGAGCTGATCGTCACGGGTGGCGTCGCTGTCGGTGAGTACCTCCCGCCGGAGCAGGCCCTGTGCGACGAGTTCGGCGTCAGCCGCACGGTCATCCGCGAGTGCGTCAAGCGCATCCAGGAGAAGGGTCTGGTCGAGGTCTCCCAGGGCCGCGGCACACGCGTGCGACCCTTCAACGACTGGAACGTGCTCGATCCGCTGGTCTTCGACTCCCTCGTGCGCCACGACGAGTCCCTGGGTGTGCTCGACGAGGTCAGCGTGGTGCGCGCGGCGCTCGAAGGCGTCATGGCCGGCGAGGTGGCGGCCACGGGGAGCTCCGAATCGCGGGCGCAGATCCAGGGCCACCTCCACGACATGCGACGCCTGCAGGACGACAATCCCGCCTTCCTCGAGGCCGACATGCAGTTCCACCTGTCGGTCATGGCGGCATCCAAGAACCAGATCGCGGCGACCATCGCGCGCTCGTTCTTCGTGCGTCCGCGACAGAGCGCCCGGTGGGACGGCAACAACCCCGTCGATGCGGTACCCCGCACCCTCGCCGAGCACGAGCGGGTGTTCGAGGCGATCGAGGCCGGCGATGCGGCGGCCGCGCGGGTGGCGATGGAGGAGCACATCCTCGGCTCGTGGCGCCGCCGGCGTCTGCCCGACGGTGCGCATCACCTCAGCCCCTGACGTCCTCTGCCTCGGCGGGACGCGAAGCGCAATCCCTTCTCCGCCATCCGGCCCCGGTGGGAGCCTGGTGCCCTTCATCGACCGAAGGGATGCCGTCATGTCCGATTCCACCGCCCCCACCGACCCGTTCGCCGACCCCGCGGGGCCGTCCGGACACTCGATCACCGACTGGACCGACCTCGGTCGCGAGATGTGGTCGTACCTGACCGGCCGCGGCGCCGCCGTGAACTACTCGTTCGTCGACATGACGATCGAGGTCCCGCGCGACATCGGCCCCGACGCTCCGCGCGCGACGTGGAAGCTCAACGGCACCCTCCGCGTCACGACCAGCGATGACACGGCGGCGGGCTCCGACCCGTACCGCGGCAACTGAGAGGCGGCGCCGACATGGTGCGCCTCGACATCGACCTCGCTTTCGCCGAACAGGACGGAGGGGCGGATGCCGGCATCCCTCCGTTCGAAGGGACGATCACCGCGGCGGGGTCGGAGGTGCGAGTCGTGATCAACGATCCGTCGCGGTTGCCCGGCAACGGGCGACGCACCCTCGCGGAGCTGGCGACGGTGGCCGACGCGCTCGCCGCGCGCGGGATCTCGGTGCGGGTCGAGGGACCGGACGGGCCCATCCTTCACCTCGGGGATGTGCGCAGCAGCGTCCTCCAGCGCGTGGTCACCGGCTCGGCCCACATCCGGCTCGGCTCCGTCGCGGCGGTCGCGCCGCTGCTGGTTCGGCGCGGCGGCGACCGGGGGCCGCTGGTGCCGGTGCCGCCGGCGACGCCGATGCCGCTCGTGCCCACCGTCAACCGCACCGTGCGCCGTCGTGTCACGACGACGCACTACACGCCGGGGTCGGGCCGACCTCGCCTGATCTTCGCCGTCGGGTCGGCGACGTGGGACGGCAAGCCGCCGCGGGAGTTCGACCTGCTGCCCGAGCGCACGGTGATCGGCTCCGGCGACGGGGCCGACCTGCGACTGCCCGGACTGGCGCCCGTGCACGCCGAGATCCGGCACGAGGGCGATGACGAGTACGTCCTGTACGGCTTCGACGTGGTCGGGGGCGGCGGCGCCCGCGATCAGGGCGGCGGTCGGGACGGGGGAGGCCGCATCCTGCGCACCGGCGCGCGGATCGAGCTCGGAGACTGGCGTCTGGCGTACTTCCGCGCGGAGTTCGCCGATCACGGTCGTCCGTACGGCGGACGCGTCGGCGGCGAACTGGCGCGTCAGCGCAAGCAGCCCCCACGCGGCGGGACGGGCCCGCTCAGCCGCGCGACGGATCCGGACTGAGCGTCCCGGCCGCGCTTCGGCCGCCGAGACGGCATCTCGCTGACAGAACCGTTGCAGCCTGTAAGGGAGATGTCAGCGAGATGCGGTCTCGCGCGGTTCGGGGCGGCTGAGCCCGCGGCATCCGGGATTCAGAAGACGATCGTGTGGTTGCCGTGGCGGATGACGCGGTCCTCGGCGTGCCACAGCACCGCGCGGGAGAGCACCTGACGCTCGACGTCGGCGCCGCGGCGGGCGAGTTCGGCGGCGGAGTCGGCGTGGGTGACACGCACCGTGTCCTGCTCGATGATCGGGCCCTCGTCGAGGTCGCTCGTGACGTAGTGCGAAGTCGCGCCGATGAGCTTGACCCCGCGCTCCTTGGCCTTCTTGTACGGCTCGGCGCCGATGAAGGCCGGGAGGAACGAGTGGTGGATGTTGATCACCGGGACCCCGATCTTCTCGAGGAAGTCGGCGGAGAGGATCTGCATGTACCGCGCGAGCACGACGAAGTCGACGTTGCCGACGAGCAACTCGAGGATGCGGGCCTCGGATGCCGACTTGTCGGGGCCGGGCGTGGACGGCACGTGGAAGAAGGGCACGCCGAAGGAGCGCACGTCCTCGGCCGCGGTGGTGTGATTCGACACGACCATCGGGATGCTGACGGGCAGATCGCCGCGCCGGTGACGCCACAGCAGGTCGAGGAGGCAGTGATCCTGCTTGGACGCGAGGATCGCCATGCGCTTGGGCGTGGAGAGGTCGGTGAGCGTCCACTCCAGCTCGAAGCCGTCGCCGAGGGTCTTGGCGAGGTCGGCCTCGATCTCGGGGAGGGCCGCGGCCAGGTCGGGACGGAAGAACACGACGCGCTGGAAGTACGCGCCCCCGCGCGGGTCGTCGGAGTACTGGTCGAAGGCGACGATGTTGCCGCCCTGGCGAGCGATGAGCGCCGACACCGCGGCGATGATGCCGGGGGTGTCGCTGCCGTGGACGATGAGGCACGCGTGATCGGGCTGCAGGTGGGGGCTCGCGGAGACCATCGGACCATTCTGCCGTGCGCGCGCGGGCTTGCCGACCACGCCTCGCGTCGGTCGGGGCCTCGCCTGCGGCCCCGGGTCCACGACCTCCGCCCCTCGCGCCGGTGCGGCGGCGTTCAGAGCCGGACCACGACCTTTCGCGCCGAGACGCCCGCCCGTTGCCGGTCGAGGGCGTTCTGGATCGTCGCGAGTCCCGTACCGACGACCATCGGCTCGGGGAGTGCGCGCAGGCGTCCCTCGGCCAGGAGTCGGGGCACGACCTCGCCCCAGAGCCGGGGCCCGAGAGCGTCGTCGCGCAGACTGCTCCCCCAGACGAAAGCGGCGTGGATGCCACGGCGTCGGGCGCGCAGCATCGATCGCGCCGTCGCGAGTCCGATGCGCGAGAAGACCGGGATCATGGCGGGGAACAGGCGGCGGCCGCCGGCCAGACCGGCGAGGGAGTACGGGGTGCTGGCGAGCGCCAGTCGCGTACCTCCGGTGCGCGCGAGGATCTCGATGCACGTATCCGCCGACCCCGCACCGAGCGCGACGGCGCCGGCGACGGGACGCGAGCCGATGGCGGCGACGAGCTCATCGACGGCCGACGGGGACGTGTGGTCGGCGACGGCATCGGCTCCGAGCGAGCGCACGAGCTCGGCGTTGCGCGGCGAAGCGGTGCTGACGACGTCGTAGCCGGCCGCGCGCGCGAGCTGGATGGCGTTCATGCCGACGCTGGTCGACCCGCCCCAGATGACGACCACGCCGGCGCGGCCTCCCGCACCTTCGGCGGGTTCCGCGCCCCCAGCCGATTCCGCGGCTCCGGGGGAGGGAAAGGGAAGCGCCAGGTGGGCGGGTTGGAACAACGCGCAGGCGGCGGTCGACAGGCCGAGAGGCAGGACCGCGGCCTCCTCGTCGGTGAGGGACGCGGGAGTCGCCGCCGTGAGCCGCTCGCTGAGCACGGTGGCATCCTGGAACGCGCCCTCGCGGAGCGGATCGCGCCCGCGATCGGTGCCGGTCGCGAGACCGAAGACCCTCTGGCCGACGCGGAAGCGCGTGACGTTCGCACCGACCGCGAGGACCTCTCCCGCGACGTCGGAGCCGAGGACGGCGGGGGAGCGGAGCCACCGATACGTGATCCGGCTCGTGCCCTGGATCACCCAGTCGACGGGATTGACCGCGACGACCCGCACGCCGACGAGGACCTCGTCGGCGTCAGGCGTCGGGGTGGGCAGGGTGGTGGCGGTCAGGCGGGCGCGGGGTGCGGGCATGATCGCCGCGGCGTGGGAGGACATCGGAGCCTTTCCGCAGTGATGACACGAGGTGTCTTCACTATAGACCTGATGTCACTCTGTGACATCACCTATGCTCGAGGGCATGGCGAGATGGGCTCCGGACACGAGAGAGCGACTCCGCGTCGCCGCGCTGGAGCTCTTCGAAGAGCGGGGTTTCAGCGCGACGACCGTGCCCGACATCGTCGAACGCGCCGGCGTGACACGGCGGACGTTCTTCCGCCACTTCAGCGAAAAGCGGGAGGTCTTCTTCGGCGACGACGAGATCCCGGCCCGTGCGACGGCCATGCTCGCCGCCGCCCCGGCCGACGCCGCCGTGTTCCCGGTCGCGTGGGCAGGACTGCGGACGCTCGCCGCGGAGAGGTTCGAACCGCGGCGGGATCAGATGGCGGCATCGCGCCGCATCATCGAGGCCGAGCCGTCTCTCCGAGAACGCGACCTGCAGAAGCAGGCCGACCTGCGCGAGGCGATCCGCGCCGGCTGCGCCGCGCGCGGCGGCGATCCGCTCACGTCGCGAGTCGTGGCGGGTCTCACCGTGGACCTGCTGCAGATCGCCCTCGAGCGCTGGCTCGCGGACGAGGACCGCATGCCGTTGACCCGCCATCTCGACGAGGTCCGCCAGCGCATGTCCGACCTGCTCGGCGACATCCCGTCGTGAGCGATGCGGCAGCATCGCCCGGCACCCGTCGTCTCACGGTGACCCCATCGCCGCGCGGCCTGCGCGCGGCGGCCATCCGCCCGCACGCGCGCCCGCCACGCGCCCCACGCGCGGAAGGCCTCGCGACCGATGTCAGCGCGCGCGGATAGCCTGGAACCGTGACCGAAACCCTGCGCCTCGACCGCCCCGGGTGGCGCACCTGGCTGCTGTGGGGGATCGGTCTCCTCGCGTACGTCGTGTCGATCGTGAACCGCACCTCGCTCTCGGCCGTGGGCGTCGACGCGGCGACCCGCTTCCACGCCGACGCCTCGGCGCTGTCGATGTTCGCCGTCATCCAGCTCTTCGTCTACGGCGCCATGCAGATCCCCGTCGGCCTCCTCCTCGACCGGTTCGGTGCGCGCCCGATCATCGCGATCGGCATGCTGCTGATGGCGGCGGGCCAGCTCGTCATGGCGTTCGCCGACGCGGTGGGGATCGGCATCCTGGCCCGCGTGCTCATCGGAGCGGGTGACGCCGCGATCTTCCCGAGCGTCCTGCGCGTGATCGCCACGTGGTTCCCGGCCCAGAGGGCGCCTCTGCTCGTGCAGCTGACCGGGATCATCGGCCAGTTCGGGCAGATCATCGCCGTCGTGCCGCTGGCCGCCCTGCTGCACGCCACGAGCTGGAGCGTCGCGTTCGGCAGCGTCGCCGGTCTCGGGGTGCTCTTCGGCGTGCTCACGTACCTGATCATCCGAAACCGACCTCCCGAACGTCGCGCCGATCCCGTCGACACCTCGGTCGACACGCAGACGGGGGCGATCCGGGTCGTGAAGTCCTCCGCCGACCTCCGGCAGGGCTTCCGCGAGTCGTGGGCGCACCCCGGTACGCGTCTCGGCTTCTGGTCGCACTTCGCCACGCCGTTCGCGGGCACCGCGTTCATGCTGCTGTGGGGCTTCCCGTTCCTCACCGCGGGTGAGGGACTCCCGCCGGCCACCGCATCGCTCATCATGACGACGCTCGTGTTCTTCGGCATCCTGTGCGGGCCGGTGATCGGGGCGCTGTCGAGTCGGCATCCGACGCGGCGTTCGCGCTGGCTGGTCCTTCCGACGGTGGTGTTCCAGGCCGCGGTGTGGCTCGTCGTCATCGTCTGGCCGGGGCCCGCGCCCGTGTGGCTGCTGATCGTGCTGATGTTCGCGCTGTCGACCGGCGGACCCGCCTCGATGATCGCGTTCGACCACGCCCGGACGTTCACGCCGAGCCACCGTCTCAGCACGGCGACGGGAATCGTGAACGGCGGTGGGTTCCTGGCAGCTCTCCTCGCGATCCTCTTCATCGGTATCGCGATGGACGTGCAGGGCGCGGGCACGCCCGACACCTACTCCCTGGATGCCTTCCGCTGGGCGTTCCTCATGCAGGTTCCGCTGTGGCTCGTCGGCGGGATCGCGATCGCGGTCGAGCGAGGGCGCACGATCCGCCACGTGGGCGGGATCGACAAGCTGCCCCGCTGACGGCTCACGCCTGGCCGGTCAGCCGACCCCAGAGCTCACCGATGAGCGGAGCGACGTCGGAGGCGCGTTCCGCGGATCCGGATGCCACGGCGACGAGCGGGAACACCGTCACTGCCAGCGCGACGAGAACGGCGAGCACGACCCACACGATCGCGACGACCGTGCGACGACGGGTGAGCGCGAGAAGAAGGAGTCCCGCCGTGACCACGGCGCCGATCAGCGTCACGAGCGTCACGATCAGCGCGGGGAAGGGGACGAGGCCCGCGGTCGAGGCAGTGGTCCCCGCGAGGAAGCCGACGAGCGGCAGGAACAGCCCCAGGGCGATGAGGACGATGAGCGCCGCGCCGATCGCCGTCGTGACGAAGACGCCCCGCGATCGGCGGGCCGTGGTGATGCGTCCGGCTCTCATCGTGTCGTCCTCTCGTCGGGCCCGCCGGCGGCGGGTGTCATGACGGAGACGAGTCGTCGGGGCGCTTCGTCACGCTTCGATCGCGCTCCTCCGGCGATTCGGTCCCGCCCGTCGTGTCCCCCTTCTCGCGGCCTGGAGCGGCGCCGAGCGGCGAGAAGGGGGACAGGCGCCGTCGGAAGGGGGATGCGGAGCGGATGCGGCGCGGGGCGCGTGCGCGGCGCGGATGCAGGCCGGGCGCGGCTCAGAGCGCGGTCCGCCGTGCGGGAGCGGGGCGCGGGCGACATGCACCGGTGCCAGACTCGAGGCATGAGTGAGATCGACATCCGGGTGCTGGAAACGATCGAGGGGATCCACGAGGCGGCGAGCCTGTTCGACGCCGTCTGGGTCGGGGACCGCGCGACGATGCCGGCGAACATCCTGCGGGCGCTCGAGCACTCGGGCAACTACGTCGTCGGGCTCTTCGACGAGGGCCGCATGATCGGCGCGTCGGCGGCCTTCTTCGGCCCGCCCGACGAGCGGTCGATGCACTCGCACATCACCGGCGTCCTGCCGGGCTATCAGGGGCGCGGGCTCGGCCGCCGGCTGAAGAACCACCAGCGCGAGTGGGCGCTGCGCCGTGGGATCGGGCACATCACCTGGACCTTCGACCCTCTCATCGCGCGCAACGCGCATTTCAACCTCGCCGTCCTCGGCACGCGCGTGACCGACTACCTCGTCAACCAGTACGGCGAGATGCCCGACGACGTGAACCGCGGCGACGAATCGGATCGACTGATGGTCTCGTGGGCGCTGGCCGAACCGCCCGCTCCGACACCGGCGGATGACACCGTCCACGCGGTCGTCGAGATCCCCGACGACATCGAAGCCCTCCGCCGCACCGACCCGCCGGCCGCCGCCGCGTGGCGCGTGCGCGTGCGGGACGAGCTGCGGGGGCAGCTGGCATCCGGCCATCGGATCGGTGGTTTCGACCGCCGCGGCTACCTCATCGTCTGAGGGTCAGTCGCCCGAGACGGGTTCGTCCTTCTCGGCCGCGGGGTCGCCCTGGCCCGGCCCCGGACGCACCGCGGCGTCGTCGCGCACGTCGATGCGCGTGACGCCGTCGTGCTCGGTCACATCGAAGCGCGGAGCCGCGTCTTCTTCGGTGGCCTTCGGCGCGCTCGTGAGCTGGTCGTGCCGGTTCTCTTCGAAGCTCTTCTCGTCGCTCACGGTCGTCACTCCTTCTCGCCGGCCGAACGCCATGCGTCCGCGTCCATGTGCGAGCCCGCCTGCGGGCCCATCTGCAGCATCCCGCCGTCGACGACCCAGCTCGCGCCCGTGACGTACGAGCCCGAGGGCGAGGCGAGGAAGCGGATGACGTCGGCGATCTCCTCGGGCTTGCCCGGGCGACCGAGGGGGATCCCGGGGCGGTGGGTGCGCTCGGCGTCCTCCGACGACATCTCGTTGATCGGGGTGGCGATCTCTCCCGGGGCGACCGCGTTCGCCGTGATGCCGTACTGACCGAGCTCGAGGGCCATGGTCTTGATGAGGCCGCCGACGCCGTGCTTCGCGGCGACGTACGGCGCGGAGCCGACCCGCGGCTGGTGCTCGTGCACGCTCGACACGACGATGAGCCGGCCGCCCCTGCGGTCCTTCACCATGCGGCGCGCGGCCGTGTGCAGGGCGAGGAAGGCCCCGTCGAGATTGAGCGAGATGTCGGTGCGCCACGTGTCGAAGTCGAGGTCGAGGAACGAGCCGCCGATCCCGCCGCCGGCGTTGTTGACGAAGACGTCGAGGCCGCCGAGCTCGTCGGCCATGGCGTTCACGGCATCCGGGACCGCGTCGAAGTCGGTCGCGTCGAACTGGGCGACGATCGCCCGCACGCCCCGCTCGCGCACGGCCGCGGCGGTCTCCTCCGCGCCGTCCTCGTCGGAGTGGTAGGTGACCGCGACGTCCATCCCGGCGTCGGCGAGGGCGAGGGCGGTGGCCGCGCCGATCCCCGAGTCGGAGCCGGTGACGATCGCGTGGCGGGGGGAGAAGTCGTCGCTCATGTGCCCGACCGTACGCGCGCGGAGCCGCGCGGGCGTCGGCCTTGCCAGGGTCGCGCCCGGGCGTTACGGTCGCCGGCCGGCCGGCCGGCTGCGGGCGCGGGCCGGAGCCGCCGGGCGCGGGCGGACCCGCCGCCGCGAGCCGAAGCCGCCGGCCGGCCGACTCCGGCTCGGCGGGTCGGGGCAGGGCGGCGTGCACGACTCCTGCAATTCCCCGTGACGGGCGCGGGTCCTCCCGCTCTACGACCGTTCTGCAGGAGTCGTGCCGGCGCCGCGACACAGCGCAGGAGATCCGCCCGGTCGCCCGGGCTGCGGGGCCGTATCCCGGGGCCTGACGTCCGTGTCTCCTGCGTTGTGTCCGCCGCTCCCGATACCCTCCCCCCATGCCTCTCCTGGACCCCGCCTCGCCCGTGACCCTGGATGCCGTGGAGCTCCGCGTCCTGCACCTGCCCCTCGTGTCACCCTTCACGACGTCGTTCGGCACCGAGACCGTGCGCGAGGTGATCGTCGTCGCGGCCGAGACCGACGACGGCCGCGGGTGGGGTGAGGTCGTCACCTCCGCCGAGCCGTACTACTCCAGCGAGTACACCCAGGGGGCGTGGGACGTCCTCTCGCGCTTCCTCGCGCCGGCCCTTCTCGATCGCCGTACCTTCGCACCCGAAGAGGTCGCCGGCATCCTGGGCCCCGTCGTCGGGCACCGCATGGCCAAGGCGGGCCTCGAGCTCGCGGTGATCGACGCCGCGCTCCGCGCCGAGGGGCGCAGCTTCGGGCAGTACCTCGGCGCCGTGCACGACCGGGTGCCCTCCGGCGTCTCGGTCGGTATCCAGCGCGACCCGGGAGCGCTCGTCGAGGCCGTCGGCGGCTATCTCGACGACGGTTACGTGCGCATCAAGATCAAGATCAAGCCCGGCCGCGACATCGACGACACCGCGGCCGTCCGCGAGGCGTTCGGCGGCATCCCCCTCCAAGTGGATGCCAACTCCGCCTACACCCTCGCCGACGCGGACACGCTGGCGGCGCTCGATGCCTTCGACCTCCTGCTCATCGAGCAGCCCCTGCAGGAGGACGACCTCGTCGACCACGCGACCCTCGCGAAGCGCCTGCGCACACCGGTGTGCCTCGACGAGTCGATCGTGTCGGACAAGGCCGCCGCCGATGCCCTCGCCCTCGGCTCCGCGGCGATCATCAACATCAAAGCCGGCCGGGTCGGCGGCTACCTCGAGGCCGTCGCGATCCACGATCGCGCGCGCGCCGCGGGGATCCCGGTGTGGTGCGGGGGCATGCTCGAGACCGGGATCGGCCGGGCCGCGAACGCCGCTCTCGCCGCTCTCCCCGGTTTCACGCTGCCGGGAGACATCTCGGCATCCGCCCGCTTCTACACCCGCGACATCGTCACCGAGCCCGCGGTGATCGAGGACGGACACGTGCGGGTTCCCACCGGCCCCGGCCTCGGCGTCGAGATCGACCCCGCGGCGCTCGAGCAGTTCACCGTGCACCGCGAGCGGATCACCCGATGAGCAGCGCACGGTCGGGACTCTCGGAGACCGACCGCGACGACGTGCCCTGGGGGCGGGCGCCCGTCGAGGGCATCCCGATCCCGCCCTTCGCGGATGCCGCGGAGCACCGCACCTACCTGCGTGCCCTGCAGACGTTCCTTCTCCTGCTCGACCGGGGAGAGCCGTCGGCCGCGACGATCGCGCTGGCCTCCGCGCTCGAAGCGGAGCTCCCACGGACCTCGCGCGAGGTGCCGGCGCGCCTGTCGCCGCTGGCGCTGCGGGTCAGCTTGTCGACCTTCTTCCCCGCCCCGTGGACGCCCGAGGCGCTCGCTGCGGCGCTGGACGGGTTCGGCTCCGGCGTGCCCGTCCGCGGTCGGAGCGGGTGGACGTGGGGCGGGGATCCCGACTACGCCGCGCGGTCCACGCGGCAGGGGTGGGAGATCGAGCGGCATGAACGCGGCTCGTTCAGCCACGCGACGCTCGCGCACGAGGGCGACCTCGTGCTGCTGTGGATGGACATGTTCCGCAACCGCTTCCCGTATCCGATCGCGCACGTGCTCGACCCCGCGGCGCCGGCCCCCGACTCGCTCGCGGACGCCGCCGGCGCCACCCTGGCCGCCCACGCCACGAACGTCGCGATGCCGTATCTGCAGAACTGGATCCGCGAGCGCGACGACGCCCGAGACGGCGGGCCGGGCGCGGCGGGATCGCTTCGATAAACTGGATGCCGCGCCCTCGCGCTCGATCCCCACAGCTTTCCCGACCATTGGAGCCACCGTGGCCGAACAGTCCCGCCTCGACAAGGTCATCGCCCTCGCCCGCCACCGCGGGTTCGTCTTCCAGGCCGGTGAGATCTACGGCGGCTCGCGCTCCGCGTGGGACTACGGTCCTCTCGGCACCGAGCTCAAGGAGAACATCCGTCGCCAGTGGTGGCAGACGTTCGTCCGCGGGCGCGGCGACATGGTGGGTCTGGACTCGAGCATCATCCTCCCCAAGCGCGTGTGGGAGGCCTCGGGCCACGTCGCGACCTTCACCGACCCGCTCGTCGAGTGCCTGCACTGCCACAAGCGCTTCCGCGCCGACAACCTCATCGAGGACTTCGAGGCCCGCAAGGGGCGCAAGGCGGAGAACGGTCTCGCCGACGTCCCGTGTCCCAACTGCGGCACCAAGGGGCAGTACACCGAGCCCAAGTCGTTCTCGGGTCTGGTCAAGACCTACCTCGGCGTCGTCGACGACGAGTCGGGCCTGTACTTCCTGCGTCCCGAGACCGCGCAGGGCATCTTCGTGAACTTCTCGAACGTGCTCACGGCATCCCGTCGCAAGCCCCCGTTCGGCGTCGGCCAGGTCGGCAAGGCGTTCCGCAACGAGATCACCCCCGGAAACTTCATCTTCCGCACGCGCGAGTTCGAGCAGATGGAGATCGAGTACTTCACGCCCCCGGCCGAGGCGAACGAGTGGTTCGAGCACTGGGTCGAGGCCTGCTGGAACTGGTTCATCGACCTCGGGATCGACGCCGAGAACATGAAGCGTTTCGACGTGCCCGAAGACGACCGCGCGCACTACTCCGCCGGTACGATCGACGTCGAGTACCGCTTCGGCTTCCCGGGCAAGGAGTGGGGCGAGCTCATGGGCGTCGCCAACCGCACCGACTACGACCTCAAGAGCCACTCCGAGGCGTCGGGTCAGTCGCTCACCTTCTTCGACCAGGCGTCCGGCGAGAAGTACACGCCCTACGTGATCGAGCCCTCGTTCGGCCTGACGCGCGCGATGATGGCCTTCCTCGTCGACGCGTACCGCGAAGAAGAGGTGCCCAACGCCAAGGGCGGCACCGACACCCGCACCGTGCTCAAGCTCGACCCGCGCCTCGCGCCCGTCAAGGTCGCGGTGCTGCCGCTCTCGCGCAACGAGCGCCTGTCGCCGCTGGCCCGCGAGACCGCCGACGCGCTGCGCGCGGCGGGCTGGAACATCGACTTCGACGACGCCGGCGCGATCGGTCGCCGCTACCGCCGCCAGGACGAGATCGGCACCCCGTTCTGCGTCACGGTCGATTTCGACTCGCTCGACGACAACGCCGTGACCGTGCGCGACCGCGACACGATGGGCCAGGAGCGCATCGGCCTCGACGCGCTCCACGGCTACCTCGCCGAACGGCTGCGCGGAGCCTGATCGGGCCATGACGGGCTCCGAGGACTTCGTCGACATCATCCGGGCGGCCGTCGCGGCCGACCCCGGCAACATCGGTCTGCGCGTCGACCTCGTCGAGCTGCTCCTGCAGGATCACCTCGACGAGGCCGCCGTCGAGATCGAGCACGTCGCCGAGCGGGGAGCCAACGCGGCCACGGTGAGCGTGCTGCGCGCGCGGTTGGCGGCGGCGCGTCTGCGCGCGGGACGGACTCCGGATGCCACGCCCGACGCGAGCGCGACGAGTGCCGCTCCGGCGGGCCCGGCCGCGGTGCCTCCGCCTCCTGCGCCCGGGGCGACGTCGCCTGCCGCCACCCCGCCCGCCGCGACACCGCCCGGCACGACGCCTCCCGCCGCCGCGCCGCCTGGCGCCGCGCCCCCACCCGCCGCAACGACCCCGCCGGCCCCCGCCGCGCCCGGCACCCCGACGGACGACCCGCCCCTCGTGGGGATCGCCGCGGAGCAGGTCGAGAAGCCGGTGTGGGACGTCGAGCGTCCGGCCGTGACCCTCGCCGACGTCGCGGGGCTCGACGAGGTCAAGCAGCACCTCAACGGAGCGTTCCTGCTGCCGATGCGCAACCCCGAGATGGCCCGCATGTTCGGCAAGGCCGCGCGCGGCAGCCTGCTCATGTACGGCCCGCCCGGGTGCGGCAAGACCTTCATCGCCCGCGCGATCGCGGGCGAGCTCGAGGCGAACTTCGTGCACGCGACCCTCGCCGACCTCGTGCGCCCGCACTTCGGCGAGACCGAGCAGGCGATCCACTCCCTCTTCGAGGCGGCTCGCGCCGCGCGCCCGTGCGTGATCTTCATCGACGAGTTCGACGCGATCGGGGGCCGACGGACCTCCGGCGGATCCTCGTCGCAGTACCTGCGGATGTTCGCCAGCCAATTGCTCGAAGAGTTCGACGGGGTGGATGCCGACAACGACGGCATCTACATCCTCGCCGCCACGAATCGCCCGTGGGACGTCGACCCGGCCCTCCGCCGTCCCGGGCGCCTCGACCGCACCGTGCTGGTGCTCCCGCCCGACGAGCCCGCGCGCGTCGCGATCGTCGAGAACACCCTGCGCGACAAGCCCGTGGCCGCGGTCGACGCGCGCGAGGTGGCGCGGCGGACGGCCGAGTTCTCCGGTGCCGACATCGCCTACGTCGTGCACCAGGCGATCGAGGCCGCGTTCACCGAGTCCGTGGCATCCGGGATTCCCCGCATGATCGGTACCGCCGATCTCGAGAGGGCGGCGGCCAGGGTCGTGCCCTCCACGCGGGAGTGGTTCGAGCAGATCAAGCCGGTGCTCGAGTACGGGATCGACGACGGCACGTTCGGCCAACTGCGGGCCTACCTCAAACGCCACCGCCTCTGACATGGCTCCCGACCCGATCGCCGAGGCGCGGCGGTACCTCCTGCTCGATGCGCCGGAGAGGGCGCAGGGGGTGCTCGAGCGGGTGCTCGCGGAGCAGCCCGACCACGGGCCCGCCCTCGCGCTGATGGCCTACGCGCGCCTGCAGACGGGCGCGCTCGAGGCCGCGGAGCGTGACGCGAGGCTCGCGTTCGCGCACGCGGAGCTGCGACCGGATGCCGCCGCCCTGCTCGCCCGCATCACGATGACCCGCGATCCGGTCGAGGCGACAGGCTGGGCGAGTGAGGCCGTCCGGCTCGATCCCACGCGCTGCGAGTTCCGCGTGGTTCTCGCGAGGATTCTGCGCGAGCGTCGGCTCTGGGAACCCGCCCGGATCGAGGCGGAAGCGGCGCTCGCGAACGCCGCGTCGGACGATGAGCGGATCGACGCGCTGATCACGGCGTCGTCGATCGCCGTCGTCCACGCTCCGCGACGCGCCGAGGCTCTGCGCCTCGCCGAGGAAGCGGTCCGGATCAGCCCGACGGATCCGCGGGTGGGACAGATGCTCGCCGCGGCGCAGGTCATGAACGGGCAGCGGGCCGCGGCGGTCCGGACGGCGCGTCGAGTACTGAGCGAGAACCCGCTCGCGCGCACACCGCCCTATCTCGCCCAGGTGGCCACGGCGCTGCTCGTGCGCCAGCTGATCGGTCTCGTCACGATCGTGACGGCGATGGTGCCCTTCTTCACCTTTGCGATCTTCGCGCAGCCCTTCGGCGCGCCGGTGGGCTCCCGCGTGGGAGCGGCGCTGGGACTGATCTGCACGGTCGTGATCGGTGTGGGGACCCTGGGCCCCCTGCGCGATCGAGCGGTCGCGCGCGCGATCTGGTTGTTCGCCCGTCAGCGCGCGATCGAGGTCGTCTGCGTCGTCACCGTCGTGGTCATCGCGGTGGGCTACCTGGTCACGGCTCTGACGGGGTTCTTCCCGCTCATCGCCGTGCTGCCGTTCCTCTCCGTCGCGGTCTGGACCGTGCACGAGGTGAAGCTCACGCAGTTGCGTCCGCCCGGATAGCGAGGAGCTCCGGCTCTCAGCCCCTCCCGCCGGGAGCCAGGTCGCGGGCCGTTCCGCCCGACACGGCCGTCAGCGCCGCGACGACACGGGCCGCGCGCTCCTCGGCGTCCCACGGCGCGACGAGGTCGATCCACCAGTGCGGCTCCGCGTCGGACGGGGCATCGTCGCCGAGAAGTCGCCGAACCTCGGCCGGCCGCGCGGGAACCGGGTGCACGATCGTCAGCACGGTGGCATCCCCGTCGACGAGCACGATCTGCATGCCGCCGGCGTCCATGCGGTAGGCGAGCGTCGGCTCGGTCGCGGCGACGGCGTGGGCGACTTCGCGCAGGCCGATCACGCGCGGGGTGAGGAGGACGTATTCGTGCGGCATCAGCGGCTCCGCCATTCGTCGATGTCGAGGCGGAATCCCGTCAGCTCCGCGACGCGCTCGACGCCGAGGGTCTCGGCGATCTCGACGAGTCGGTTCCAGGCGATCTCGGCGGGCTCTTCGGAGCGCCGGAGCGGGATCACGAGAGCGGGCGTGCGCGGGCGACCGGCCACGCGCGCGCCGAAGCGCTCCGCCCACATCGCGGCGTCGAGGGCGAGGTCGCGCACCGCGGGAGCCCCGATCAGCAGAGCGAGCGGTCGCGGCGTGGGCGCGACGAACGCCGAGGTCGTGAGGTCGGCGCGGCCCGGCCGCGTGAACAGGGCCGCCATCAGGGGCCACGGGGCGACGGCGAGTTCGTCGAGGAGCTCGACCGCTGCGTCGGCGCGCGCGTCGGTGGCGGGGTCATCGAGGGCTCCGAGCGAGACGAGCGCCTCGGTCACCTCCTCCACACCGCGCGCCGTGCGGCGGGCGGTGAGCGTCGCGACCATCGGGCGCGCGGTGTCCCCGGTCGCGATGAGGCGGGTGTCGCTCGGCATCCGGGCCCTCGCGAACGCGGTGAGGGCGTGGCGGTCCCATGCGAACTCGGCCGGCTCGTTCGGACCCCACGCGACCGGGGCCGCCTCGCCCGGTCGGCCCAGGACCTCGAGGGCGGCACCCAGACGGGTCGATGCGTCGGCGCGGTGGCGCACCGACACCGACGCGACCAGCTGCAGCGTCGTGGGCTGCTCGAGGTAGAGGGCGTCGAGGTGGGGAGCGGCGGGCACGCTGGCGAACGCGGCCGCGAGGTCGGCGAGGGGACGCCAGGTGAGTCCGTCGCGCAGGCCGCCGGCGGTGCGCACGACCCAGGGGATTCGGGTGGCCACGAGCGCGGCGCGCATCGGCTCGGTCAGGCGCGTGCCGTCTCCGGTGAGGAAGGCGAGCGGATGCCGAGCCCTGCCGGCCTGTAGGAGCAGGTCGGTGCGGGTCGCGGTCAGGGCGAGCAGAGGAGCCCTGCTCTCGGACACCGCGATGCCCTCCACGATCTCGTCGATCAGTGGATGGCTGAATGTGCCCTGAGCGTCTCTCGACATATCGACCACGTTTCCTATCATGGTCGAGGTCGAAAGCGGAGGTGGACGATGACCGGATGGCGTGTGTCCCCCGATGGGGTGCAGCAGGTTCTCACCGGGGTCGATACGGCGGCGACCTCGCTCGTGACGGCTCTCGCCGGCCTGTCCGACCAGCTGTCGGCGGCTGTCGCCGGCACCCGGTCCGCCGAGGTCGCCGAGGCGATGCAAGCCTTCGTCGAAGCCCAGACGCCCGATCTCACCCTCATCCAGCAGCGGATCCCGAGCGCCCGGCAGGCCGTCATCGACGCGACCAATGCCGTCACGGCGGGGGACATCGAGATGGCGACGACGACGCAGGCGCTCGCCGCGTCGGCCTGGACCCCGGATGCCGCTGCCTTCGGGCACCACGGCGGATCGGTGCCGTACTGATGTCGCACGGTCTCATCGATCCCTCGAAGCTCCCGGGGCACGACCTCGACCTCGCCGGGGTGAGCCAGGCGGCCGCCGACATCTCGTCGCGCGGCGGCTCCATCCGGCAAGCCGGGACGGATGTGGCCTCGTCGTGGTCGACCCTGCCGGCATCCTATGAATCGACGGGCGCCGAGTCGGTCTACGTCGCGATGAACCCCGTGCGCGACGCCTCCGACCGTGTCGGCCGCGACTTGACCGCGGTCGCGAGCGCGCTCACCGACTGGGTGACGACGGTGCAGCCGATCCTCACCCGCCTGGCCGATCTGCGGACCGACGCCGAGGCGTTCGTGGTCGAGGCGAACAACTTTCAGCCGCGGGTCACCGCGACGGGAAACCTCGCCGTGACCTTCTTGCCGGTTCCGGTCGAGAACTGGTGGGAAGACCCCGAAATGGTTCAGCGCAACGCGGACCTCGTCGACCAGGGCTACCTCCTCGGCGAGCAGCTGCGCGTCGCGAACGAGGACCTCGCGAACGCCATCCGCCGGTCGGCCGGGCTGTCGACGAACGCCGTCGCGCCGGCCGCGACCACTGCCCCCGACAATCTCCAGACCGACTGGGGCGGCGCGTCGCCGCGCGAGGAGTCGTGCGCCGAGAAGACGATCGGCTTCCCGATGCACCTCACCGGTGGCGTTCTCAACGGTGCCTGGGACATGGTCGGCGGCCTCGGCATGCTGGTCGGCGGCTACGACTTCAAGAGCTGGCCCCCGCCGGCCTGGGGCATGGTCGGCGACATGCTGTCCGGCGACTTCCAAGGCGCGGCGGACCGCGGCGGCGACTGGCTCTCCGGCTGGGGGCAGTCGTGGATGGGGCTCGGGCATCTGGTGACCGGCGTCTCGATGGGCTTCATGGCGCCCGTGATGACGGAGGTCGTGGCACCCGGGCAGATCGCCGACCTGAAGGCGAAGGGCGCCGACACCGGTTTCCTCGAGTGGCAGCAGCAGTGGATGCGCGACTCCTACCGGTCGTACATCGACCTGTTCGGCAGCTTCGTGGGCTACCACGCGCCGGAGGAGTGGTGGAAGGCGTCGCCCGACGAGTGGGGCGAAGGATGGTCGGACTGGGGCGAAGACCCCGGCGGCACTGCGGGAACCTCCCTCTTCAACATCGCGACGCTCGTTCTCCCCACCAAGGGTGGCGGTGCGCTCCTCGACGGGTTGAAGGGCGGGCGCGGGGCGGAGGGCCTCGGTGATGATGCCGCCCGGGGTGGCGCTGTCGAACGCCCGTCAGGTTCGACACCGGAGTCGAACGGTCTGCACCTGCGGTCGGACGGACTGGTCGATGACGGAGCGCGCTTCGGCGGAGCCCAGGACAACCTGACGAACACGCTCGAACGCAGTCCTCTCGACGACGGCGGGACGCTGCTCGACGACATCCGCGGCGGCGACCACCTCGTCCGCCCGGATGCGGATGTTCCGCGCGTGCACGCGGGCGACCCCGACGTTCAGCAGTTCCACCTCGGCGACCCGGACGCGCCGACGGTGCATCACGGTGGTGGGGACGGTCCAGGTAGTCACTCCGGCGAGACCGCGCCGACTGGACCGAGCACGGAGCACCACCTCACGAGCCCCCAGCAGCACGTCCCGCCCCACACGAACCTCGACGCACCCCCGCCGCACGCAGGGCCGGACGCTCCGCGCCTCCCGGACCTGGCGGCGATCGACCGCGAGTTCCGGCTGCCGAACGGTGCTGTCGATCCGACACGGTTCGACGAGTGGGCTCAAGCCGTCTCCGATGCATACCCCCAAATGACCCCGTCGGATATCAAGGGTGTTTACGACTACACCACCAACCCGGGGTACGACACGATGAATCCCTACCTGCGCGGGTCGAGTCACCCGTCACCGCTCGATGTGGGCTCGATCGAAGCGAGAATCGACCACACGACCTCGGGTCTGTCGAAGCTGCCGGCGGAACCGGGCCGAACGTATCGCGGGGTCACGTTGAACGAGAATTTCCTCGACACCTTCAAGGTTGGCGAGAAGTGGCACGACGACTCGTTCATGAGTTCGTCGAAGAATACGAAGATCGCGAATGATTTCGCCGACCGTGCCATTGAGAAGGGGGAGACGCCGGGGGTGATCACCATCGACGGACTCACAGGCAGCGATGTCATGCCGATCTCGCGATATCAGTACGAGTCCGAGATCCTCTTCCAGCGCGGCACGGAGTTTGAAGTCGTGTCCAAGTTTCAAGATGCTGACGGAGTCTGGCGAATTCATCTTCGCGAGCTGCCGGTCCCGGGAGCGTCATGAATACTTCGCCGCATGTCGACAGCGTGGCAAACGCCCTCTGGAAGTCCATGAGCGCGGATCTGCTCGCGGGTTACGGGGGACGCGTGAGCATCGCAAAATTCCTCGGTAAGTCCAGCGAGGAAGAGGCGGAGAGGTCTTGGTCGTCGCGAGTTGCTCGCGATCTCGCCGAGCTTCCGCCGAATGTGTCGAGTACGCTCATCGTCGATCCGAGCTCCGCCACGGTGGGGGTATGGCCTGAGGTAACGGCGCGTTTCGGGCTGGGCCGCGTAACGGTGACAATTTCCGGCCAGGATGTCTGGAGAGCGGCGATGCGGCCAGGCTTCAGCGCGGCGATCATCGCCGGCCTCGGGTGGCGGCGGTGGGCGGATCGGTGGGCTGATGCGCTCAGCGCTCGAGGCCCGCATCGGGGGCCGATTGTGCGCGCATCGGACGACGACAACCTGTCGTGGATCGCTCAACGCCCCGACGAGCCGGGGCCGTGGACACGTGCGCGTTCGGAGGCCGACGCTGTTCTGATCAGCGACGCTGAGGCGTTAGGGACCCCTCGCCTGCTCGAGGTGTACGAGGAGTTGAATCGTGGTTGACGGTGCCCGGCGCCCGGAAGAGGCCCTCGCGAAGCTGCCCGTTTTTCGGGGAGTGGTATGGAGAGGCGCGGGCTTCGAGCTGACGACGCCGCTCACTCTGCATGTTCCGCTTCCGACGTCAAAGGATGTGCGGGTCGCGTCGGAGAACTTTCGAGCTCCTATCTTGCACGCCATCATCTCGGGCTCGGGGCGCGAGGTCGGGCCGCTTTCTCGTCATCCGGCCGAGGCGGAAGTCGCGCTCCTCCCCGGGGCCGTGCTCACCCCGGCGACCGGCGTGCGTGTCATTGAGGGTTTCCGCGTGCAAGTCGTGAAGGAGGTTCTCCCTAGCGGCGAGAGCGCTCTTCAGGTATCGGACGAAGACCTGGCATCTTTGCTCGCGGTCGCCCGTGCCGCGCGCCCCGTGGATATCACGAGCCCGGGCCGCTTCTTCGTCGATTGAGAGTCAGAGAGTGCGGCTGATGGGTGGGATCATCGACGTTTCCCCCTCACCGATTCGAGTGGACGGCTGAGGAGGGCATGAAGCGATGCCCAGAAACACGAGCGTGCAGAACGAACGGGGTAGGTATGTCAGACCCTGAGGCGATGCAGAGCCTTGCAGCCGAGTTCGATCGGGCGCTGAGAGCAGATTTCGGTGAGGACCACGGGGGGGCTAATCTTCCGCGAACTCGTCGAGGGTGAACGCCCATCGTTGCGAGCAACATTCGTGTTGTACGAATTCTGGGAGGTGGAGTTCTTCTTCGAGCAAGGGGTCTTCGGATTCGGCATCCCCTTCCGTGACTCTTCGGCCTCCCTGCTGGTGGGACCCACGGACACCCTGCGGCTCGATGACCTTACGGGTCTCTTTCGCGAGGTGGATGAGCGCGTCCGACTCCGAATCCCCGACAAGTACCTCGCCGCACGCGAGGCAGGTGATCCGCGTGCGAGCTGACACCTCCTCGGGAGGCGGCGCGACGGAGCGCGGTCGCGAAATGGTGCGCGCGCTGCGCGACACTTTCGGAGACAGAGTGAGCCGGTGCGTCGTCCAGGACGTCGTCGATAGCCATGGCCACGTCGAGTTCTCGGTCGTGTTCGAGATCTACAACTACTTCCCGGTCCGGTTCAACTATGACCGCGGCAGTTTCGGATTCTCGATCGACCATGGCGAGCGCGGGGTATCCATCACGCCCGCAGGCGGACACTGGCCGCCCTTCTCGGAACTTCCCCTCGTGCTGAGATACCTCGACCGAGAGATCCGATCACGCATCCCGTACGGATTCCTCGAATCCCACGGATGGGCGGAGCCGGTGGCATCCGAGATCGTGCTCGATCCGGACCTGATCGCCTTCGCGGCTCAGGCGGGGTTCCGCCCCCACCACGACATAACCTCGCTTACTCTCGCCGACGCGGGCGGCGAGATCAGATACACGATCGCAGCGGTTCCGGATGGATACCTCCTCACCCGGGCGGAACGGGCGGGGGAGCCGGAAGAGCTCCTGTGGGCGGCGACACTCGGCTTCGTTGAGATCATGCTCGTCAAGCTCATGTCGCCGGTTATCCGGCATCGCCGGTTGCCACGCATCAAGCTGCCGTACGGCTGGGACGAGGCTGCGGACGGTTTCGAGCCGTTTCGCGCCGAGGGGCGATGGACGGGACTGCGTTGCGACGGGGTCGAGCTCCCCGTGCGCCTCGTCGACAGGGACATTCTGCACCCGGTGATCCAGTACTCCCACCTCCTCGGGGGCTCGCTCCGCGAACTGATCGATTCGTTCCGCGCCCCCGACGGGGCGCCCCTGCTGCGCAACCACGTTCGAGAGTCGTCTGAATGATGAGTGGGCCGGCGTTGGAACTGGCGAAGGGCGTGCAGTCGGCCCTCCGGGGATACTTCGCCGACCGGGCCACCGGATTCGGGGTCACGAACCTGGTCGACGATCCCGCTCATCTCGGGTTCTCCGTGCTGTTCGAGGTCTACGACTACCTTCCGCTCATCTTCACCTATGACCGCGGCTCCTTCGCCGTCGCCGTCGACTACGGCAGACGGAGCGTCGCCATCCAGCCCGATGATGGCGTGTGGGCACCGTTCGACCAGTTCGACCTCGTCCTGACGCAGATCGATCGTGAGGCGCGGTTGCGGATCCCCGAGAAGTACCTGGAGGCCAAGGGGTGGTGACGGCGGTCCGACGTGAACGTCGGAAACGGAGAATGCAGCCCTGACAGCGCCCTGACAGCGCCCCCACCGCCGTGACAGAGGCGCGACAGCGCGCCCGGCGCATGCTGTGGTCATGACCACTTCATCCACCCGCTCTCCCGCGGTCCGAGCCGAAGGGCTCGTCAAGACGTTCGGCTCCAACCGGGCCGTCGACGGCGTCGATCTCGTCGTCGAAGCCGGCACGGTCTACGGCGTGCTCGGCCCCAACGGTGCCGGCAAGACCACCACCATCAGCATGCTGACGACGCTCCTGCGTCCCGACGGCGGCCGTGCCGAGATCTTCGGCCACGACGTCGCCCGCGAACCGCACGTCGTGCGGCAGCTCATCGGTCTGACCGGGCAGTTCGCCTCGGTCGACGAGAAGCTCTCGGCCACCGAGAACCTCATGATCTTCGGCCGCCTCCTCGGCCTCTCCCGCGGCGACGCCCGCCGCAAGGCGACGGATCTCCTCGAGGAATTCGGCCTGACCGAGGCCGCGTCCCGGCCGCTGGCGAAGTTCTCCGGCGGCATGCGTCGCCGCCTCGACCTCGCGGCCTCCCTCATCGCCCAACCCCCGCTGATCTTCCTCGACGAGCCGACCACGGGCCTGGATCCCCGCACCCGCGGACAGATGTGGGACACGATCCGCCGGCTCGTGGCATCTGGATCCACCGTCGTGCTCACCACGCAGTACCTCGACGAGGCCGACCAGCTCGCCGACCGCATCGCCGTCATCGACCGCGGCCGCGTCGTCGCCGAGGGCACGGCGCTCCAGCTCAAGGCCTCGGTCGGGCAGGCCTCGCTCGTGCTGCGGCTCAAGCCCGGCTCCGACCTCGACCTCGCCCGCGCGACGGTGGGACGGGTCCTGGATGCCACGGCCATCGTCTCTCCGGAGGCGGCGCGTCTCACGGTGCCGATGTCGGACCCCGATCAGGTCACCGATCTGCTCGTGGCCTTCCGCGAGGCGGGCGTGCACCTGAGCGAGTTCAGCGTGCAGCAGCCCACCCTCGACGAGGTCTTCCTCACCCTCACCGGCTCGGGTGTCCCGAGCGACGACAGCACGAACGACACACCCGCGCAAGAGAGCGCCGACGCCCTGGAAGGAGCCCGCTCATGAGCGCCCTCACCCTCGAACGCGATCTTCCTCGCACCGCGAGCCTCGCGCAGACCGTCCAGAACACCCTGACCATGGCGGGCCGCGGTCTGCTGAAGATCCGCCGCACGCCCGAGCAGCTCATCGACGTCACCGTGCAGCCGATCCTGTTCACCCTGATGTTCACGTACATCTTCGGCGGAGCGATCGCGGGAGACGTGCAGAGCTATCTGCCGATCATCATCCCCGGCATCCTCGTGCAGACCGTGATCACGACGTCGGTCGTCACCGGCACGCAGCTGCGCGAAGACATGGACAAGGGCGTGTTCGACCGCTTCCGGTCGCTGCCGATCGCCCGCATCGCGCCGCTGTCGGGAGCGCTGCTGGCCGACACGGTCCGCTACGCGATCGCCACGACCCTGACCTTCACGATGGGCTGGATCATGGGCTTCCGGCCCGAGGGCGGTTTCTGGGCGGTCGTCGCGGCGGGGCTGCTCGTCATCGCGTGCTCGTGGGCGATCAGCTGGATCTTCGCCTTCTTCGGCGTCATCGCGCGCAGCGCCTCGAGCGTGCAGGGCATCTCGATGATCATCCTCTTCCCGCTGACGTTCCTCTCCAACGCCTTCGTCCCCGCGAACACCATGCCGTCGTGGCTGCAGTGGTTCGTCGACGTCAATCCGGTCTCGCACCTCGTGACGGCGGTGCGCGACCTCGTCAACGCCGGGACGATCGGCTCCGACGCGGTCATCTCGCTCGTCGGTGCGGCGGTCATCGTGGCAGTGTTCGCTCCGCTCACGGTGCGCGCCTACATGCGCAAGGCCTAAGCGAGCAGGGCCGCGAGGGCCTCGGCATCCACGTCCGTGAGGGGCGTCCGGATGCCGGGGCCCTCCGCCGTGGAGACCTCGGGGAGCGCGGCCAGGCGCTCCCGCGTCCACACGTGGAAGGGATCGCGGACGTCCGCGGCTCCCCGCACGGCCGCCGCGCGGGCCAGGGCCTCCTCGGCGTGGAGGCGGCGCCCCGTCGCGGCGTTCCACCCCGCGATCGTCAACAGGACCGTGGCGACGATGGGGAAGTCGCGCGACTGCGCGGCACGGGTGAGCGCGGCGCGGAGCGACTCGCGCGCCTCGTCGTGGCGGCCCAGCAGGAGCAGCGCCTGGGCGCGTTGCGCGTCGAGCCACGCCACGAACTGATCGGGGAAGCCGGGTTCGAGGGTGATGCGCTCCACCGCGCTGAGCGCCGCGGCCCCGTCGCCTGCGGCGACCTCGACGTGGGCGGTGGTCATCGCGGCCTGCGCGACGGCGCGCACCGAGCCGTCCGCGTCGGCGAGGCGCTCGATCTCGTCCGCGCGGACGCGTGCGTCGTCATCGCGGCCGAGCCGGAGCAGGATGCCGACGGCTTGCGCGCGCTGCTGCAGGAAGTCCGCAACCGAGCTCAGCCCGCGGATCGCCTCGCTCGAGTGATCCGTGACGCGGAGGGCCTCGTCGAGACGGCCCTCGAGGACGAGCCATTCCGCGCGCAGCTGGCTCGCGAAGCCGGTGCCCCAGGGGTCGCCGATCTCGGTGAACATCGTCAGCGCCCGTTCGCTCTCGGCGCCGAGGGTGACCGTGTCCCCGGCGTTCTGCGCGGCCCCGGCATGCAGGGTGTGCAGGATCGCCCGGGACCAGGGCGGGGCGGCCGCGAACTCGGCGTCCGTCACGTCGACGTGCCAGGTGCGGGCGGCATCCCCGTCTCCGGCGGCGAGGACGGAGCCCGCGAGGCGCAGCAGCGGTGGGACGAGCGCCGTCACCTCCGAGGGATGACGGTGAGCCGCCTCCTCGAGCGCGATCCGACGGGCGAGGTAGACGTCGGGCGACAGGCTGCTGGCGCCCCCGGGCTCGGGGAAGGCCGCCGCGAAGAGTGCGACCGCCTCGACCACGATGGTCGGCTCGTCGTCGAGAGGGGCCGCGGGGTCGGTGACGTCGGCCACCGCCCGGCGCAGGTCGTCGGTGCGTTCGCGGATCGCCCAGGGCCACAGGAGGCTGCGCAGCAGGCGCGCGCCCGCGCGACGATCGTCGACGCGCGCGTACGCCCGCAGGGCCGCGGTGAGGTTCTCGTCGTTCTCGTCGAACCAGGCGAGGGCCGTCCGCAGCCCCGGGCCGCGCACGTCTCGTTCCCACCGGCTCGCGAGATCCGCGAGCACGTCCGCGGCCGTCCGACGGAAGCGCGTCTCGTCGCCGTCGGCCCGAAGCCGGTCGAGCCCGTACTCCCGCACGGTCTCGAGCATGCGGAACCGCCCCTCGCGTCGGGTGAGGAGCGAGCGGTCGACCAGGGCGTCGAAGGAGTCGGCATCCACCTCGAACGCCGCGGCGACCGCGCGGGCGTCGGAGGCGCCGATGCCGTCGGGGAAGACCGCCGCGGCGCGGAGGGCGGTCCGTTCATCGTCGGTGAGGGTGTCCCAGCTCCAGTCGATGAGCGCGCGCAGGGTGCGGTGCCGTTCCGAGCTCAGCCGCGGTCCGCGCGAGAGGAGGGCGAAACGGTCGTCGAGGCCCGCATCGATCTCGGCGAGCGTGAGGGTGCGCGACCGCGCGGCGGCCAGCTCGATCGCCAGCGGGAGCCCGTCGAGGCGGTGGACGATCCGCGCGGCGGTCTCGTGCTCGTCCGTGGTCGGCTCGCTGCCCCGCGCGGATCGCACGCGCCGCGCGAAGAGGGCGTCGGCATCGGTCGGCGGGAGCGGACCGAGATCGACGAAGGCTTCGCCCGGGACACCCAGCGGCTCACGGCTCGTCGCGAGTACGCGCACCCCGCCGCTCATGCCCAGGAGGGTCAGAGCGGCGTCGGCGGCCTCGCGCGAGACGTGCTCGCAGTTGTCGAGCACGAGCACGACCTCGCGTCCCGCGACGGCCTCGGCGACCCGCTCGGCCGAGGTCGTCGGGGGTCCGCTCGTCTCGCGGACGCGCACGCCGCGGCCGACGGCGCCGGCGATCGCGGTCCACACCTCGCCGGGGGCGGCGGGGGCCAGCTCCACGACGATCGCGTCGGCGAGGGCGCGGGCGGTCTCGACGGCGAGGGTCGTCTTCCCCGCCCCGCCCGGTCCGAGGATCGTCACGAGACGGTCGGTGGACAGGCGCGTCCGGATGGCGTCGAGCTCGTCGGCGCGGCCGATCAGGCTCGTCACGGGAGCGGGGAGTGTTGTCGCGGTCGCGGTCGCGGTCGCGGGCGGGGTCGGTGCCGGGGCCAGGGTCGGTGCCGGGGTCGGTGCCGGGGTCGCGGGAGCGGGGGCCGCGGCGACGGGGGATGCGGCGGCGAGCCGCTGGGCGTGGGCGCGGTCCTCGAGCAGGTCGCGGACGAGCCAGTCGAACCCCTCTCCCGGTGTCCAGACGTCGCCGGTCCACAGGGCCAGCGCGTCCCGGGCGCGGGCCGCGTCGCCGGTCGTGCGCGCCTCGGCCACGAGGTCCTGGAAGTGCGTGACGTCCACGTCGCGACGATCCACGTCGAGCCGATAGCCGCCGGGCGTCGACGACACCGAGCCGGCCGGGAGGGCCCTCCGCAGGCGCGAGACGAGCGACTGCAGCGCGGCACGCGGGTCGTCGGGCGCGTCGAGGGGCCAGAGGTCCTCGGCCAGGGCGCGGGTGCTGACGGTGGTCCCGGCGTCCACCGCGAGGCGCAGGAGCAGCGACTGCTGACCGCGCCCGGGCACGACGGCATCCCCGTCATCCGTGGCGACGCTCAACCCGCCGAAGAACCGCACCCGCACGGATTCACTCTAGGTCGCCGCCCGCTCGGGCGACGGGTGCGGGGGTGCGCGGATCCGGAGACCGTCGTCGGATCCGGACCGAAGTCCACGTTTCGTCCGGATCCGGTGCCGGTTTCCGGATCTGCGTCACGGGCCTCGGCCCGCGCTACCGCCCCGCGGTGCTCGCCCGCACGACGAGACGTGGGAGCGTCACCTGTACGCGGTCGCCCGGGGGGTCGGCATCCTGGATCGCCGTGAACAGCTCCAGGCAGGCCGCGCCGACCTCGCGGGCCCTGAGGTCGAACGAGGTCACCGCCGGCGACAGGAGGCCGTGCATCGGCTCGTCGACGTACGCCGCGAGCAGCAGATCGACGCCCACCTGCCTCCCGGCGCGGTGGGCGGCTTCGAGCGCGGGCGCGGCCGAGCCGCTCGGACCCACGATGAGCGCGTCGACCTGCTCTGTCGCGAGAAGGTCGCTCACGGCGGCGGCCACCTCGTCGGCGGTCGGGATGAAGCTGATCGTGCGGGAGATCGGGATGCCGCCCCGCTCGGCGATCCACGCCGCGTAGGTCGCGGTGAGCTCGCGACTCCACGCCGTGCCGTGGGGCGGAAGGATCGTGGCGATGCGCTCGGCGCCCCGCGCGGTGAGGTGGTCGAGGAGTCCGCGCAGGGCCATCTCGTGGTCGTACACGACGCTTCCGGCGACCCGTTCCTCGGCGCCGACGAGATGCTCGGCGCTGATCACCGGGCGCCCGGTGTCGAGGATGGAGCGGATGCCGGCATCCTGCGCCGTCGCGTCGACGACCACGTATCCGTCGACGAATGCGGTCGTCTCGCGGTGGGGCAGGAGGATCACCGAGAGGCCGCGCTGATCGGCGGCGTCGACCAACCCGAAGGCGAACGCGGTGTAGTACGGCAGGCGTGTGGCCCCGGGTGGGAGATGCAGGCCGACCGCGCCGTAGCGGGCCGTGCGGAGGCTGCGTGCGGGGGCGTTGACGACGTAGTTCAGGGCGCGGGCCGCGGCGAGCACGCGCTCGCGCGTCTCGGGGGAGACACCCGCCTTGTCGCGCAGGGCGAAGGACGCGGCGGCGATCGACACGCCCGCAGCGGCGGCCACGTCGTGGAGCGTCGGTTTGCGGGGCGTCACACGGCCCGACAGTACCCGACGGAGATCGTCTCTTGCGCTTCGGCGAACTTAAACGTTTAATGTCCCTGAAACACCTCCGGCTCACCGACCGAAACACACGGTCCGTAGCCTCGGCCGTACCGGTCGCGATCGACGTCGATCCGCCGCGGCCCGGTGCCCGCCCCCGCAGGGCGGACGCCTTCACGATGACTCCGACAGAAAGAGATGGCCCGCCGATGAGCTGGCGCATGCCGAGCGAGACCGCCCCGCAGACACGCACGTGGATGGCCTTCCCCGCCGAGGGGCCGACCCTGGGCGAGACCGACGCCGAACGCGAGGCCGGTTACGCGGCCTGGACCGCGGTCGCCCACGCGGTCGCGGAGTTCGAACCCGTGACGATGGTCGTCGACCCCGCCGAGGTCGCGCGCGCCCGCCGCATGCTCTCGTCCGAGATCGAGATCATCACGGCGCCCGTCGACGAGTTCTGGATGCGCGACGCCGGGCCCTCCTTCGTGCTCGATCCCGAGCGCCCCGGCGTGCTGGGGGCGGTCGCGTGGACCTTCAACGGCTGGGGCGACCACTGGTGGAGCGAGTGGCGCAAGTCCGCGGGCCTCGGACGCCTCGTCGCCGAGGCGGCGGGCGCCGAGCTCGTGTCGTCGCTCCTCGTGAACGAGGGGGGCGGCATCCACGTCGACGGAGAGGGCACCGTGTTCCTCACCGAGACCGTGCAACTCGATCCCCGCCGCAACCCCTACGCCGACCGCGCGCGCGTCGAAGCCGAGATGGTCCGCACGATCGGGGCGACCCACGCCGTCTGGCTGCCGCGCGGACTCACGAGGGACTACGAGGACTTCGGCACGAGCGGGCACGTCGACATCGTCGCGACGATGCCGTCGCCGGGAGTCGTGCTCCTGCACGACCAGCGCAACCCCGCGCACCCCGACCACGCCGTCTCGGCCGAACTCCGCGCGTTCTTCGCGGAGCAGACGGATGCCGCCGGCCGCCCGTTCACCGTGCGCGACCTCCCGGCTCCCGACGCCGTGCGCGACGCCGACGGCGACACCGACTGGAGCTACGTGAACCACCTCGTCGTCAACGGCGGTGTGATCGCGTGCGGCTTCGACGAACCCGAGGCCGACGCCCGCGCCCGCGGCATCCTCGAGGAGGCGTACCCGGGACGCCGGGTGGTCACCGTCGACGCCCGCGAGCTGTACGCCCGGGGTGGCGGCATCCACTGCATCACCCAGCAGCAGCCGGAGGTCGGCGCGTGATCGAGGTCACCGAGGCGACCATCGCCCAGCTCGCCGCCGCGCTCGCCGCGGGCGAGACCACCGCCGTCGAGCTCCTCGACGCGCACCTCGCGCGCATCGCGGCCTATGACGCCCCCGACTCCGAGACGAAGCTCAACGCCGTCGTGGTGCTCAATCCCGACGCGCGCGCCGAGGCCGAGGCCTCCGATGCGCGACGCGCCGCGGGTCGGGCGCGTGGGCCGCTCGACGGGATCCCCTACACCGCGAAGGACAGCTACTTCGTGCGCGGCCTCACCGCCGCCTCCGGCAGCCCGGCCTTCGCCGATCTCGTGGCACAGAGCGACGCGTTCACCATCGAGCGTCTCCGGGAGGCGGGGGCGATCTGCCTCGGGCGGACGAACATGCCCCCGATGGCCAACGGCGGCATGCAGCGCGGTCTGTACGGCCGCGCCGAGAGTCCCTACAACGCCGACTACCTCGCGTCCGCTTTCGCGTCGGGGTCGTCGAACGGATCCGGGACCGCGACGGCGGCATCGTTCGGCGTCTTCGGGCTCGGCGAGGAGACCTGGTCGAGCGGGCGGGCACCGGCATCCTGCAACGGACTCTGCGCCTACACGCCCTCGCGCGGCGTGATCTCGGTGCGCGGCAACTGGCCGCTCGTGCCGACGATGGACGTCGTCGTGCCGCACACCCGCTCGATGGCCGACCTGCTCGCCGTCCTCGATGTGGTCGTCGCCGACGACCCCGAGACGCGGGGGGACTTCTGGCGCGCGCAGCCGTGGGTGCCGCTCCCGGCCGCGTCCGAGGTGCGGCCGGAGTCGTACGCAGCGCTCGCGGCCGACGCGTCGCTGGTCGGTAAGCGGATCGGCATCCCGCGCCTGTTCCTCGGGACCGACCCGCTCGCGGGAACCGGCCCGAAGGGCGTGGGTGGACCGACGGGGGAGCGCATCGAACCGCGCCCCTCGGTGCTCGCCCTGTGGGAGGCGGCTCGTGCCGACCTCGAGGCCGCCGGGGCGATCGTCGTCGAGACCGACTTCCCGCTCGTGAGCAATTACGAGGGCGACCGGCCCGGGGCGCCGACGATCTCGACACGCGGCCTGGTGTCGCCGGAGTTCCTGCACCGCGAGATCGTCGATCTGTCGGCCTGGGCGTGGGACGACTTCCTCCGCGCGAACGGACACCCGGGCCTCGCCGATGTCGACGGGGCCGCGATCTTCCCGCACCCCGAGGGCGCTCTGCCCGACCGGTACACGGGCTTCGACGACGACATCGCGGAGTACCCCGCGCACGTCCGCGCGCACCCGATCGCCTCGTTCGTCGAGATTCCGCACCTGGCCGAGGGGCTCCGCGGGCTCGAGGAGACCCGGCGCCGCGATCTCGAGGAGTGGATGGATGCCGAGGGCCTCGACGCCGTGGTCTTCCCGACGCAGAGCGACATCGCGCCCGCCGACGCGGACGTGAACCCCGCCTCGGCGGACATCGCGTGGCGCAACGGCGTCTGGGTCGCAACCGGGAACCTCGCGATCCGTCACTGCGGGGTGCCGACCGTGACGGTGCCGATGGGCACCCTCGACGACATCGGGATGCCGGTGGGACTGACCTTCGCCGGCCGCGCGTACGACGACACCGCGCTGCTGCAGCTCGCCGCCGCTTTCGAGGCGACGGGGGTGCGGCGCACGGTGCCGCCGCGGACGCCCCCGCTGCGCGTGAGGGGCTGAGCGCGGCCCGGCTGAACGCGGTCGAGGCTGTGGACAGACTCCTCTCGGCACGGTCGCTTCGCTAGCCTGGAGCACGACCGACGCCGAGGGGGGATCGTGACGGAAGTCAGGGGAGGGGACGCCGGGGGCCACCCGCGCGTGTGGCCGTCGCAGCCGGAGCTGCTGACCGACACATCGCGGTGCCCGTGGTGCTTCGCGCCGATCACGGCCTCGCCGTGCGCGACGTGCGGGCTCGATCTCAGCGACCCACGGACCTTCGAGGTCCTGTCGCTCTCGCAGCGCATCGCCGGTCTCGCGCAGGCGCGTGACGAGGCTCTGCGGCGGATCCGGGTGGATGCGGCGGTGCCCGGGCCCGGCCCGGCGGCGGAGCCGCGGACGCCGGAGTCCGCCTCGGCTCCCGAGGCGGTACCCGAGGAGCCTGCACCCGAGGTCACCCCGGACGCCGCTCCGCCGGTGCCGGTGGCCGCGAACGCGGCGGCGCCCCCGACCTTCACGGCGCCGCCCGGCTTCGCCCCGCCGTCAGGCTTCGCCCCGCCGTCCGGCGCCGTGCCGGCGTCGGGTGCCGTGCCGGGCTCCGCGCCGCCCGCCGGAGAGCTGCACCCCCTCGGTCTGGCCGGTGGCGCGCCGGTCCCCGGTGCGTCGAGCGGCGCGGCAACCCCGGCGATGCCGGCCGGACCGCCCGTCCCCCCGCCGACGTCCGACGAGCCGGCCACACCGCGGCGCTCCGGCGTGCAGGTGTTCCTGCTCTCGATCGGTGTGGTCCTGCTCGCGGTGGCTGCGGCGTTCTTCCTCACCGTCGCGTGGGTCAGCGGCGGTCTCGTTCTGCGCTCGATCATCGTGGGCGCAGCGACCGCGGGCGTGATCGTCACGGCGTCCGTCCTCCGCCGTCGTCGGCTCACCGCGACAGCCGAGGGCATCGCGCTCCTCGGCATCGCCCTGGTCGCCCTCGACGTATGGGCCGTGCGCGCGAACGACCTCGCGGGGGCCGCCGGCGTCGATGCGCGGGTCTACGGGGGCTGGGCGGCGGTCGCCGCGGGAGTCGGCTTCGTGGCCTGGGCGCGCCTGGCGGGTCTGCGCGCGCCCCTGTCCGCGGGCGTCGCGGCGCTCGCCGTGGGGCCGCCCCTCGTCGTCGCCGGTGTCCTCTCGCACGACGCCCTCCTCGGCGGGTACGCCTCCGGACTGACGATCCTCGTCCTGACCCTCGCCGCTCCTCTCGTGTCGCGGCTGGCTCGCGACGACGTCGGCTCGGTCGCCGTCGAGATCGTCTCCCTGCGGGTGTTCGCGGGGCTGGGTGGCGTCCTCGCCCTCGTCGCGGCGCTCGTGCTCGACCCCGACACCGCGTGGACGCCCCTGGCGGCGAGTATCCCCCTCGCGGTACTGCTCGCCCTCCACGCCGGCCTCCTCGTGCGCACCGGAGCCGCTCCGGTCGCGCCCATCGCGTCGCCGTTCGCCGTGCTCGCCCTCGGGGCGGGTGTCGCGGCGACGGTCGTCCGCCTCGCGGATGCCACTGTCACCGTCACCGTTCCCGTCCTCGTCGCGGTCGTCGTCGCTCTGGCTCTCGAAGCCGCCGCCGCGCGTCTGACGGCCGGCCCCGCCCGGACGACGCTCCTCGCCGCCGCGCTCACGGCGACGGTCGGAGCGGGACTCGCCGCGGTCGCGCCGGTCCTGTGGGCGCTCGCGGCCCTGGCCGAACCGCTGCGACGACTGCTTCCGCTCTTCGGTGCGTCGTCGGTGGCGGTGAACGACGTGGATGCCACCAGCACGGCCGCCGTGCTCTCCCTCATCGCCGTGGTGGTGCTGGCCGCCCTCGTCTGGCGCCTGACCGGCCGGGGGGCGAGCCGACGCCTCGCCGTCTGGTGGGCCGGCGGGAGCGTGCTGCTGCTCGCGGGCCCGCAGCTCCGCGTCACCGTCGTGATCGTCCTCTGGTACGTGGCGATGGCGATCGCGGGGGCGGTCCTGCTGCGGAGGCGGCGCGGTGACGTCGCGGTGTCCGCCATCGTCGGGAGTCTCGCGCTCCTCGCCGGGTGGACGCTGTCGTTCTCGTCGCCCCTGGCGTGGGCGGCGGCGACGCTCGGCGTGCTCACGGTCCTCTGGATGCTGGCATCCCTTACACCCCTGTCGCGCGTGCCGGCGATCGTGCTCTTCGTCGTGTTCGCGTCGGGCAGCGCGTGGCTCGCACCCGCCGCGGCGCTCGAGGGACTCGGCGTCGATGTCCGTGGTCTGGGTCCGCTCGAGGCGGTGGCCGTGGTCGCGACGGTCTGCCTGGCGCTGGCTCTCGTCCCCTGGCGCGGGCTCCTCGCGGCTCCGCGCGGGCTGGACGCGAAACAGCGCGAGGCCGCGACTCTCACGGGTGTGGCGATCGTCGTCCTCGCTTCGTCCGTCTTCGCGGTCCTCGGCAACACCGATCCGACCGCATCGGCCTGGTGGGCCGTGATCGGCGTGGTGACCACGGTCGCCATGGCGGGGATCGCGCTCGGTCCCGTGTACCGCGCGTGGACCGTCGTCCGACCCGCCGCGGCGGTCATCTGGCCCCTGTCGGGCGCGATGGCGGCTCTCGCGATCATCCGTCCTCTCACTCAGGTCGCGCTGGTCTCGAGCGTCGCGGTCGCGGCGGTGGCGCTGGTCGCCGCCGGGCTGGGACTGGTGGTCCTCCGACGCGAGGCGCTGCTGCGTGTGCTCGGCGACGCCGGTGCCGCCGCGGTCGCTCTCGTGGCGGTGACCGTGTTCGCCCCGCGCGGGAGCGTCTGGCTTCCGGTTCTCATCGTCGCGCTCACCGCGCTGATCTGGGCCGTCGATGCGGACGGGCTCTTCGTCTCGCGCTCGCCCCGACGGCACGTGGTGTGGCTCGCTCTCGCGCTGGCGACGGGGGCGCTCTGGCTGCAGCTGTTCGCCGAGCGCGTCGAGACCGTGGAGTGGTACACGCTCCCTCTCGCCGCCGCCCTCCTGCTTCTGGCCGCGCTCACCGAGCGGGCGCGCCGACGTGTCGAGGACCGCGCGGCGGCTCCTCCCGCCGTCATCGCGTTCGCGGGGACCGCGCTCGCGCTGGTACCCACGGCCGTGGCGGACGCCGACGACACCGTCCGCGTGATCGTCGCCGGGGTGTTCGGCGCCCTTCTCGTCGTGGCGGGCGCGTGGGTGCGCGCGCCCCGGACTCCCGACGTCCTTCCCCTCGCGGTGGGTGCGGGTGGTGCGCTGTCGCTCGTTCTGGTCTGGGGAGCGCAGCTCCTCCGCGCGGTCGAGCGAGGAGACACGGGCGGCCCGCTCCGAGACGCGCTCGTCCTCGTCGTGGCCGCGGCCCTCGCCGCGGCGGCCGTGGGGTGCACGCGCCGTGCGGCGCCGTGGGCGCCGGTCGTCGGACGCTCGACGGTGATCGCAGCGGCCGTGCTCCTCGCGATCGGCGAGGCCGTGCTGGTCGCGGTCGACGGTGGTCCGCTCGTGCGGGGCGTCGTCACGGTGCTCGCCCTCGGCGCCGCCGGGGCGGTCTCCTTGCGTTCGCGGCACGCGCTGGCCGGGACCCCGCTGTCGTTCGTGCTCCTCGGCGGAGCGGCGCTGGTCGCGGTGACGGGCCTCGTCGTCGGCATCCGCCCGATCGAATGGATGACGCTGCCGCTCGCGCTCGCCCTCCTCGCCGCCGCGGCGGCCTCGCGTGCGCGCCCGCTGTCCCCCGTGGCGGTGGGCGGAGCGACGCTCGGACTGGGCGTGGCGCTGCTGCCGTCGGCCGTCCTCGTCGCGGACGAGATCCCGCGGGCGATCGCCGTCATGGCCGGGGCCGTCGTGCTCCTCGTCGCGGCCTCGCTCGTGTCGCGGGAGATCCTGCGCCCGCTCGTCCTCCCGGCCTCGGGTGTCGCCGCGTCGGCGCTCGTGATCGCGGGTGGTGTGCGCGGAGTCGTCGATCTCGAGGTCCCTGTCTTCGATGCCTGGGTACTCGCGGTGACCGTTCCCCTCGTCGTCGCCGGGGTTCTCCTGCAGCGCCGGGGCGATGCCGTCCCGGTGTTCGCCCCGCTCGCGGCCGTCATCGCGGGGCTCGGCTTCGCCACGCTCCTCTCGACGGTGCGGATCGCGACCGCGGGGGACGAGAGCCTCCGTCCCGCGCTGACGATCATCGGCGTCCTCGTCGTCGCCGTGCTGTGGCGCGGCGCGCACAGCCTCGTGGTGTTCTGGGTGGGTGTGGGTCTCGCGGGCGTGCTCGCCGCGGTCGCGCTCGCAACCGGCTCCGCCGACCCTGTCGAACTCGTGACGGCGCCGATCGCGGCCGTTCTGGTGCTGCACGGCATCCGTTCGCTCCGCGCTCGTCCCGGGCTGCGCAGTTGGCCCGCCCTCGGCGTGGGGCTGGCGCTGCTGCTCGTGCCGTCGCTCGTCTTCGACTTCGTCTCCGACAACGTGCTGTGGCGCGTTCTCGCTCTCGGCGTGGTCGCTCTCGCGGTCCTTCTCGCGGGCGTGCGGTTCCGGCTGCAGGCCCCGGTTCTGCTGGGCGGCGTGGTGCTGATCGTGCACGCCGTCGCGCAGCTCTGGCCCTGGATCGCCTCGATCTACGAGAGCGTGTCGGGGCTGTGGTGGCTGTGGATCGGGATCGCCGGCGTCCTCCTCATCGTCGTCGCGGCGACGTACGAGCGCCGCATCCGCGAGGTGAAGGCCGTGGCCCTGGCCATTCGCGCGTTGCGCTGAGGCGTGCTGCGTCGGCGCGCCGCGCCGGCGGGTTGCGCCTAGGTGCGGGTACGGGCTTGCGCGGGTGTGGGGTGCGGGGTGCGGGGGCGGCGCGCCGGCGGGTTTCGCGTAGGTGCAGGTGCAGGTGCAGGTGCAGGTGCAGGTGCAGGTGCAGGTGCGGGTGCGGGTGCGGGTGCGGGCTTGCGCGGGTGCGGGGTGCGGGGGCGGCGATGCCGCCGCATCGCGTCAACTCGGGCCGCCGCCCGGATGAGGTCGCAGATTCGGAGGTGCGTCGCAGATCCGGACGGAAACCGGTTCTGCGTCCGGATCTGGCGCGGTGATCCGTATCTGGCGACGGTCTGCGCGGTCGGGTCGCTCTCCTACGGTCGGTCCGCGCGTCGGCGCCGTGTCACCGAGACCTCTCGCCGCCGGTCCGCGCGAGGGCTGCGGTACCCCGCGAACCTCGCAGAACCACGCGAACCTCGCAGGGTCCGCGCCGAAATCTGCGAGATGGCCGGATATCTCCGAGCGCGAGCCCCCTCGCCCCCCCGCTACCCCGGGCGGTTCGCGCGCCGCCGCCGCGTCAGCGGGATCTCGCCGCTGCCCGTCTCCGTCGGTGCCGAGCGCGGGGCCACCGGCATCGTGGTGCCCTCCGGGTCGTCGTTGCCGTCCGGACGGGTCGCCGAGACCGGTGCGGCGCCCGAGGGAGTTCCCGCCACAGCGGCCGGACCGTCCCCGGGAGTCGTCGCCGACGACTCACCCCCGCCCGTCCCTGCACCCACAGCGCCAGCCGTCTGCGCACGCGCCGCGGTTGCGCCACCCTCCGCACCGACACCACCGGCACCACCGGCTCCCCCGGTTTCACCGGCCGCCCCGGCCGCCCCGGCACCACCGGCACCACCGGCCGCCCCGGCACCACCGGCACCACCGGCCGCCCCGGCACCACCGGCACCACCGGCCGCCCCGGCTCCACCGGCACCACCGGCAGCCCCGGCACCACCGGCCGCCCCGGCACCACCGGCCGCCCCGGCTCCACCGGCAGCCCCGGCACCACCGGCGGCTCCCGCCGCCCCCGCGACTCCCGCGGATCCCGCCGCCCCCGCGACCGCTTCCGACCCCGCCGCCCCCGCGGCATCCGGATCCGCCGCGACGAAGTTCGCGATCTGCACGAGCGTCGGCCGCTCGCCGCGTCGCGCGAGCCGGCCGCGGCCGGCGATCATCGGCTCGGCGTAGAGCTTGGGCAGCAGCGCGCCCTCCGAGCGGTCGCCCGACATGATCAGCGCGGTGCCGCCGGTGTCGCGGATGCCCTGCAACGCCGAATCGAACATCGCGCGCGAGGCCCCGGCCACGGGCCTGCTCACCACGACGTTCAGGCGGAGGTCGCGGGACGACGCGAGGTAGGGCAGGAGAGGCCGCAGAGGCTCGGTCCCGCCGGCGGCGAGGATGTCGAAGTCATCGGCGATCACGAGGATCCGCGGGCCCGCGTCGCGATCGGCCTGGCGCTTCTCGAGCTCGACGGCGATCGACTCGGCGAGCAGGCGCGCCTGACGTCCCGAGGTCGCGTGGCCGCCGAGGTAGGCGTCGGGAACCTCGGCCACCAGCTCGCCGCGGGCGTCCATGAGCGCGATGACGAGCTCCTCCGGGGTATGCCGGTCGACCGCGCCGCGTACGATGCCGCGCAGGGCGGTCGTCTTGCCGCAGTGGCTGTCGCCGAGCACGAGCAGGTGCGGATCGCGCGTGACGACGTCGACAAGCACGGGCTCCATCGTGTCCTGGCGGAGCCCCAGGGGCACGGCATCCGGTTCGTCGATCGCGTCGGGCAGGTCCTCCGGCGACAACTCCTCGGGAAGCAACCGGATCGGGGCCGCGCCCTGACCGCCCCATCGGGCCGCGCTCTCGCGGGCGAGCTGTTCGAGCGCCTCGCCGGTGTCGCCGTCGTCGACCTCTTCGAGCAGCGGCAGCGCCACCTGCGCGAACAGCTTGTCATCGGTGAGGACGCGACCGGGCTGATCCGCCTTGAGCGTCGTCGAGAGCTTGCGGGCGATCTGCGAGTCCGCGGGGTCGTTGAGTTTGAGCTCGAGGCGCGTGCCGATCAGCCCCTGCAGGTTCATGCGCAGTTCGTTCCAGCGCGAGAGGGCGACGACGACATGGATGCCGAAACTGCCGCCCCGCTCCAGAAGCTGCGCGAGCGGCGGCTCGAGGTCTTCGAAGTCCTGTCGGAGCGCGCCGAGACCGTCGACGAGCAGCACGACATCCGCGCTCGGAAGCTCGGGCAACCGCCCCTGGGCGTGCTGCCGGCGCATGTCGGCGAGCGAGTCGAGGCCCTGGTCGCGGAACACCCGCTCGCGGGTGGCGAGCATGCCGGTGAGCTCCTCGAGCAGGCGGGTCAGGCGTTCGCGATGGCCGCGCGTGGCGACGCCGCCGACGTGCGGGAACGGCTCGATGCGCGCGAGGCCTCCGCCGGTGAGGTCCATGCCGTAGATGCTCACCTGGCGCGGCGAGTGCGTGAATGACAGCGATGCCGCGAGGGTGCGCAGGAACATCGAGCGCCCGGACTGCGGAGCCCCCGTGATGGACACGTGTCCACCCGAGCGGGTGAGATCGAGCATCCACGGCGACTGCGTCTGCGTCGAGGGGTTGTCGAGCAGCCCCATCGGCGCGCGCAGGGTGCCGGCGCCGTCGGCCTGAGGCAGGACACCCCCCAGGGTGAGCACCGGGGGCAGCGGCGGAAGCCAGACGGGCCGCGTGCGGGCGACCCCGCGGGCGAGCCGCTGGGTCGCCGCCTGGACGAGCGTGCGGCCCGTCGTCGGGGTCTCGGGCTCGGCGCTGTCGAACTCCTCGGCCTCGAGCTGCTCGTCGGGCAGGTCGTACGCGGGCAGAGGAAGGACCGGTGGCGCGTCGTCGTGGCGGGGCCCCGCCTCGACGGGATCGGGGACCGGACCCGAGACGTACCCGGCGCGAAAGCGCGTGTAGACGGACGTGTCGACCTTCAGGTAGCCGAAGCCGGGGATCGCCGGAAGGTGGAAGGCATCGGGGGTGTCGAGGACGACCGCCGATTCGGCCTCGGAGAACGTGCGCAGTCCGATCCGGTACGACAGGTAGGTGTCGAGGCCGCGCAGGCGTCCGCCCTCGATGCGCTGGCTCGACAGCAGCAGGTGCACCCCGATCGAGCGGCCGATACGCCCGATGGTCAGCAGCAGCTCGACGAAGTCGGGCTCTGCCGTGAGCAGCTCGCCGAACTCGTCGATGACGAGGAACAGGTGCGGCAGGGCCGGCAGGTCGGGCCGCTCGCGACGCATCTGGCGGTAGTGGCCGATGGATGCCGCGTTCCCGGCGTCCTTGAGCAGGCGCTGGCGGCGCACGACCTCGCCCTGGATGCTCGAACGTGCGCGCTCGGTGAGCTGCGGGTCGTCGGCGAGGTTGTCGATGATGCCCGCGACGTGCGGAAGCCGCGCGAACGGTGCGAACGCGGCCCCGCCCTTGTAGTCGACGAGGATCATGCTGAGGTCGTCAGGGGAGTGCGTCAGGGCGAGCCCGAGGATGAGGGTGCGCAGGAGCTCGCTCTTGCCCGAGCCGGTCGCGCCGATGCAGACGCCGTGCGGTCCCATGCCGAGCTGCGCCGACTCCTTGAGATCGAGCAGTACCGGCCCGCCCCGGTCGTCGACGCCGATGGGCACGCGCAGGAACTCGGCGGCGCTGCGCACCCGCCACGCGGCCTTCACGTCGATGGCATCCACGTCGGCGACGCCCAGGAGCTGCGTCACGTCGGGAGCGAGAGACGTGCCGGCGTCCTCGGCGGACGTGCGCGTGAGCCGGAGGCCCGCGAGAGGGCGCGCGATGACCTCGAGGGCGTCGCTCGAGACGGTGTCGATCCGGATGCCGGTGGTCGGCGTCTCTCCCGTCCCCGGCGTCTCGACGGTGGCGACACCGTCGGCGACGGTCACGCGGGCACCGACGGTGGGCGGTTCCTTCAGTCGGTCGTCGACCACATGGACGACCGTGATCCCGAGATCGGCGAGGCTGAGCGCCGCGTCGAGGCGCGGCATCGCGCTCGCTTCGCCGTCTCCCTCGTCGACGAAGACGATCAGGCGGCCGGGTTTCGTGCGGCGTCCCGCGCGTCGGGACGCGGCGGCGGTCGCGACGCGGTCCCGCATCTCGGCGCTCAGCAGCGACAGGACGTCATCGAGGGTGGGCGCGAGGCGCCGGGCCGCGACGGCGCCCGAGGGGGGAGTGTCCGACGACAGGTGGGGCACGAGGTCGAGTCCGCGCCAGTCGTCGAGGCGGTGCGGGGCGACGGCGGCGGCGATGTGCACGTCATCGGGCGAGTGGAAGGCCGCGATCTGCGCCACGAGGGCGCGTGCCGCATTCAGGGCATCGGCGCGCGCGCCCACGATCGACACGTGTCCGCCGCGCTCGAGGTCGACGGTGGCGGGCATGCCCTGTGCGACGCCCGCGAGACGCACCATCCGCTCGGCCGACTCCCGCATGACCGGGTCGAAGGGCTGCACCGGGTTCTGCTCGTCGGGAAGCGCGACCTCGATCGCGCGGAGGTCCCCCGTCCCGATCCGTACGCGCAGGAAGTCCGCGTCGCCGGGGCGGCGCTCCCACCGCCGCGCGGGGTCGGTGCCGATCTCGACGAGCGTGCCCGGAGAGGGATTCAGGGCGAGCGCGGCATCGCGCTGCCGGTCCGCGCTCTCGCGGACTCTCTCGCGCGTCTCCTCGAGGTAGTCGAGGTAGCGCTCGCGCTGCACGCGTCGCTGGCGGGCGGCGTTGCCCCGCTGGGTGAACGCCATGCCCAGGCCGCCGACGAGGGCGACGACGAGGATGACGGCTCCCACCACGACCATGATGGGGTTGTTGCGCAGCAGCACGATCATCGTGATCGACGACAGGCTGCCTACGATCGGCAGGAGCGACTGCAGCGGGAACCCGGTCGGCCCCTCGCCGATGGGTGGCGGCGGCGCGAGGACGACGTCGTCGGCGGGCTCGACGGGTTCGCTGATCCGTGCGGGGCGGTGGACGATGCGGACGTTCACGCGACCTTCTCCTCGGCTCGCACCAGGGTGGCGGCCAGACGCACGATGGCGCGGTGGGTGAGGGAGCGGCGGGCCTCGCCGCCCGCGTTCACGCCCGGATCGAACGGCACCGCGAGCACGGGGTGCACGGCGCCCAGGCCGAGGGCGCGCGAGACGGCGTCGCCTTCGCGGGCGTGGTCGACGAGCGCGAGGGTCACCTCGGGGGATTCGGGGAGCGAGGCGATCGCCGCCACCACGGAGCGGGCGTGCTCCGCCGGGGAGCGACGGGCGTCGCTGACGAGGCACACGGCATCGCAGAGGGCGGCGCACGCCGCGAGGTCGGCGAGAGGATGCCGCACCCCGAAGTCCGTGATCGCGACATCGAAGAAGCGGGCGATGGGGGCGGCCTCGGTGAGCCACGTGCCGACCGCGTCGGCGGTGGTGTCGCGCGGACGGAGAGCGACGACGCCGTCGACGACCTCGAGGCCGGACAACGCCTCGGCCGTGGTGCGGGCGGCGGCGCGTGTCTCGTCGGGGGCCGCGGGCGCGGCGCCGAGGCGGGCGCCGAGCCCGTTCTCCCCGGTGGAGACGTCGACGGCGAGCACGGGGTCCTTTCGTCGCGCGGCGATCGCGCGCGTGAGCTGGTGCGCGACCGTGCTGGTCCCCGCGCTCGGCGACAGCGACAGCACGCCGATACGACGGGTGGTCGAGAGGCCGCCGCGGATCGCGGCATCCCACGAGGTCAGTTCGATCCGTCCGCTGGCCCCGCTGCCGAAGACGGCGGTGGCGAGGGCGCGGGCATCGAGCACCGTCACGAGCGACCGCCGAACATCGCCAGCAGATCGGCGTAGACCCCGAGAGCACCGACCAGCAGCGGCAGGAGGGAGATGACGGCCAGGGTCTCGACGACGTTGCCGACCCCGCGCAGACGGGCGCGGACGTGCGGGCGCGGGCGGACGAGCACGAGGACGGCGATGACCGCGGCTCCCACGACGGCCGCGGCCGTGCCGATCCAGGCGCGCTCGCCCGAGAGCAGGATCGTCAGCGCCGCTGCGGCGATGACTCCGGCGGCAGCCCACAGGAGCCAGCCCTGGGAACGGAGCGGGAACGCGCGGGTGCGCAGCGCTGCCGTCAGGAAGAGGGCGAGGGCGAGCAGCTCGGTCCAGATGGTGCCGGACAGCGCGAGCACGACACCGGTCGTCCCGATGACCGCGGCGGTGGCTGCGACGCTCCAGGTCAGGGCCGCGTAGGCCTCGTCGATCGCGTCGAACGTGCGGGCGCGCGTCGGGGGAGACCCGTCCGCGGCACGCTGGTCGAGATCGGTGAGGCCGGCGGCCGCGAGCGCGATCCACGGCAGGGGCCCCGTCGCGAAGGCCGCGACGACACCCGTGATCGCCGCGGCCGACACGACGTCCACCCGCGCCAGCACGAGACCCAGGAGGAGGGAGCCGAGCACCGCGCCGACTGCGCCGCCCGCGGCGGCTCCGCGCCGGCGGTGCGCGACGCCCACGGCCAGGATGACGGCGGTGGAGGCGACGGCGATCCCCGCGGCGATCCCGGCGACGGGCGCGGCCGTCGCGGGATACCGTGCGGCTCCGAGCGCCGCCGCGGTGGCGCCGCCGATCGGCAGGGCCAAGCCCGCGGCGGCCGCCGCCAGGCACACCGACAGGCGGCGGAGGCCGCCGAGACCGAGCGCCGTGGTCGCCCCGAGCAGGACGAGCGCGACGCCGAGGAGGCCGAACGCTCCGATCGCCGGGTCTGGCCACGGGGCCATCGCGCCGGCGAGGGCGAAGGCGGCGGCGATCCCCACCGAGCCCGCGGCGGCGCGCGAACGGTCGTTCCACCGGTCGGGACGGGCGTCGTGCGCGTCGGCGGCGGCGTCGGTGACGTCGATCACCACGGGCGGCGGGGGCGCGGCATCCAGCCGGACGAGTCGGACGAGCGACCCGTCCACGAGGTCGAGCTGCTGCGGTGTGAGAGCGATGTCGATCTGCTCCCCGTCGGGGGCGACGACGGCGAGCGGGCGTGCCACGGTGCCGGCGGTCTCGCCGAGCAGGTCGAGCAGACGCGGAACAGCCGCCCCGAGGGGCTCGGCGCTGGGGACGACGACCTCGACTCGGCGCTGTGCGCCCGCCACGGTCACGCGGGTGTAGATGCTCACGGGGTCTTGGCTCCGGTCGGGGTCGGGACGGACGACGGGGTCGGGACGGTCGACGGCGTCTGCACGGTCGACGACGCCTGCGCCCGCTCGCTGAGCAGCTGCGACACGAAGGACACCCCGACGCACGCGGCGCACGCCACCGCGGCGATGACGACGGTGCCCATCAGTCGCTTGGCGTGATCGTTGACGGTGCGGCGCTCGCCGATGTGGCCGTAGAGGAGGGCCGATCCCAGGCGCATGCGCTGGATCTTCGCCTGCTCGATGAGCACCGCGTCGCGCTGGTCGGGCATCAGTGGCCTGCCTCTCGGATGGTGAGGACACGATCGCCGATCTCGAGCGTGACGGTGCCGGGAACGGGTGTGCGCTGGTGCGCCAGAAGAGGGGTCGGGGCCCCGGCACCGCGCACGAACGTGCCGTTCGTGGAGCCCAGGTCGGTGACCCACACCTGTCGCCCGTCCCATTCGAAGCGCACGTGCGACTTCGAGAGGGTGCGGGACATGTCCGCCCAGCGGTAGACCTGGGCGGGAGCATCGGGGGGCGCCACCGGGTCTCGCCCCAGCACGAGCGCCGCGTCGAGCGACAGCCGCTCACCCGAGTCGAGGGAGAGCGTGGGCACCATTCCGCGCCGGGGACGTGCGGATGCCGCGGCTCCCTCGCCCGCCTCGGGGAACGCGAAAGCGGCGATGGCGGGCGCGAAGGGATCGCGGCCGCGACGAAGGTCGTACGCCCCGAGAGCTCCGCTGACGAGAGCGAGAAGGGCCCCGCTTCCGGCCGCGGCTCCCGTCGACCGACGGACGACGCGGATGTCGACGGTCGCGGCTCCGAGCGTTCGCCCGGTGCGGCCGAGGAGCCGCACCGCCGTCCCGAGCAGGACCAGCGCGACGGCGACGAGGAACGCGCCCAGGGCGGGGAGCCCGGCGACGGCGATCGCGATGCCGGCGGCGAGGACGGCGAGGGGCATCGCGACGTCGAGCGCCACGGCCCCGACGATCTTGGCCGCGCTCGCCCGTTCCGTGAACACGAGCGGATCGACGTCGGCGAGCCGCAAAGCCTCGTTCGTGGTCATGCCGCCTCCCTGGACATCGACCAATACCTTATTCGCGCCCCCGGCCCGGCCCCGCGGGCTTGATCGCGCGGGGAGAGAACCCCCTGGCATGACGACGGCGCCGGACGCGAGCGTCCGGCGCCGTCGAGTCGCGACTCAGCCGATGGATTCGACGGCGGCCCGGGCCTTGCCCAGCGCCGTCTGCGCGGCCTCGTCGTTGCGCTCGAGGGAGGAGCGCAGGGTCTGGATGATACCGCGGACCTCGGCGGCGGCGTTCTTCCACCGCACTTCCTTGCCGTGGTAGTCCTCGGACACCCCGTCGGCGGCGTAGTCAGCCATCGCGGCCTGCACGTCTTTGTCGCGCTGGTCGATCAGCGCCTCGAGCTGCGCCGCGACGCGGTTGAAGTTGTCTTGGGCGTTCTGCGAAGCCGCGACCGAGTAGTCGCGACGATCTGCCTGGTTCACCATGCGCGTGTCTCCTTGTCTCAGCGGGCGCCGAAGCGCGCGGCGTCGAACGACGATCCGGACTCGAGGCTCGTGGTCTCGTCGACCATCGCCGACTCGCCCTCCTGGAACGAGCGGTCCATGCCGGTGATTCCGGTGAGCACGCCGTCGAGCGAGAGCTTGAGCTCGGCCGAGATCTCGTCGGTGCGGGACTTGAAGCGGTCGAAGGCAGCGCGCCCGGCGCCCTGGAACTGACCTTCGAGAGGCTCTGCGGCCTCGAAGAGCTGACGGACGAGCAGAGAAAGCTCGTCGCTCGAGCCCGATGTTGCCTTGCTCAGCACACCCAGTGTGCTGGAGCCCATTGCGAACTTCACGAGAGACCACCCTTCGGTCGTGAAACGGGGATGACGAACGTGACGACATTAATCATGTCGGCGCGAGCAGGGAACCCGTTGTGCAGGACTCTCCCCAAACCCTCATCTTGTGCAGGACGAGTCAGGACGCCTTCTCGCGCGCCGCCGCCTTGGCCGCCCGCTTGAACTCGCGCACCTTGGTCAGCGACTCGGGACTCGTGATGTCGGCGACCGAGCGGAACGATCCGTCCTCGCCGTAGGGGGCGGCGGCCTCGCGCCACCCCGCGCCCGTGAATCCGCGCTGCTTGCCCAGGAGCGCGAGGAAGATCTTGGCCTTCTGCTCGCCGAAACCGGGCAGTGCCCTCAGTCGCTTCAGCACCGTCGCGCCGTCGGGGTCGTCCCGCGTCCAGATCGCGGCGGCGTCCCCGCCCCAGTCCTGCTCGACCGCGGCGCAGAGGGCCTGCACGCGCGTGGCCATCGACCCCGGATAGCGATGCACCGCCGGTGTCTGCGCGAAGGCGGCGGCGAAAGCCTCGGGGTCTTCGTGCGCGATGGTCGCGGCATCCATCGATCCGGTGCGCTCACGGATCTTCAACGGGCCCGCGAACGCGGTCTCCATGGCGACCTGCTGGTCGAGGAGCATCCCGATCAGCAGCGCGAGCGGATTGCTCGAGAGCAGGTCGTCGGCGGCGGGGTCGTCCGTGATGCGCAGGCTCATGCGTCCATTCTCGCGCGCGATGGGGCGCTCGCTCCTGGCGTGCTCGCGTCGAGACAGCGTCTCGGTGACTTCTCGCCGACATCCTGCGGGGGAGATGTCAGCCACGAGCAGTCTCGCGGGGTTTCCGCGCGCGACACCTCACTCCGGCTCGGCGATCCACTTCTGCGCGAAGGGCACGGCATCCAGGGTGTCCAGGTCCGCGGTGACCTCGGTGAGCTGTCTCTCGAAGTGCTCGACGTCTCCGGCCGGGAGGCGCTTCACGAGCGAGCCGTCGGCCCGCCTGATCACGACCTCGCTCACCGAGGGGGCGTCGGTGCCGGCATCGAACAGCCCCATGACCACGGTCGCGGCCCAGCGCAGGCCGTTGCCGGAGCGCTTCTCGCCGGCGACGCGGTACACCTCGGATGCGGGAGTGCTCATGGCGTCCATCCTGCCCGACGGGGTGGACGCGTCGGTGGTCGTCGCCCGCGGGTCAGCCCGCGTCGGCGACCGGGCGCTCCGCCGACGCCGCGGAGTCCGCGACCTCGATGCCGAACAGGGCCGACAGGGCGTCGATGTACTCGTCGGCGCGGCCGGTCTCGGCGAGCTCGTGCGCGCGCGTGGTCGGGGTGTGCAGCAGCACGCCGACCAGGTGGCGGAGGGCCTGCTCGGTCTGGCCGCCCTCGTCGCCGCGGGCGCGCACGCGCGCCACCTCGGCGTCGAGGACGCCGAAGACGTGCGCGCGCAGGGCGACGACCGCGGGCGTGATGTTCTTGCGCTCTCCCACCGACACGAAGCGGCGCGCGGCGTCGCGGACGAGGTCGCGCGCGGCATCAGTCGCCTGGAGCTCCTCCAGCGGGGCGTGGAGGCGGATCGTCTCGAGGTCGAGCAGGTCGACGCCGGGGACCGTCGCGACGTCGGGGTCGACGTTGCGGGGGAGGCCGAGGTCGATCACGAGGCGCCGACCGGAGTGGTCGACCGGGCAGCCTCCCGTGGCGGGGGCGGCGGCCTCGACGGCGGTGCGACCCGCGGCGTACGTGGCCGCGCTCACGACGTGGTGCTCGCTCGTCGTGCAGGTGATGACGAGGTCGGCGTGCACGACGGCCGTGGGGAAGGTCTCGGCCGACACCGCGCGCAGGCCGTGCTTCGCGGCGAACTTGGCGGCGCGGCCCGAGGGGGAGTGCACCGAGATGTTCTCGGCGCCCTGGTCGCGGAGGGCGGCGACGGTGGCGGCGGCGTACGCACCCGTGCCGACGAGGAGAACGCGTTGGGTCGACCAGTCGGCGATGCGGCTGCTCGCGAGCTCGAGGCCGAGGCGCACGAGCGAGCGTCCGGCGCGGCCGATCGCGGTCGAGTTCTTCACGCCCCGCTGCGCTTCGGACGCGCGCTGGAACAGCCGCTCGAGCTCGGCCGAGGTGCTGCCCTGCTGGCGCGATTCGGTCAGTGCGCGGCGCACCTGACCGGCGATCTCGCCCTCGCCGACGACGACGGATTCGAGTCCGGATGCCACGGCGAACAGGTGCTCCGCGACCTCGCTGCCGCCGAGCACGGTGTAGGAGCCCTCGAGCTCTCGGGCGGGAACGCCCGTGGCGGCCTCGATCGCGGCGAGCGTCGCCTCGACGCCGAGGGCGACGCCGGCGGTGACCGGCTCGTCCATGTCGATGTAGGCCTCGAAGCGGTTGCAGGTCGCGACGACGACGGCTCCCTGCACGCACTCGCCGTGCTCGGTGATCAGGGGGGCGACCGGGGTGCTGGGTACGCTGAGTCGCTCGAGGAGCTCGAAGGACGCGGTCTTGTGACTCGCGCTGACACACAGCAGCACCCGCCCATTCTACGCCCGGGTCCCGGTCCCTCGCCCGGATGGCCCCTCGACGTCGAGGCATCCCCTCTCGGCCCGGACACCCGATGGGAGAATGGATGCCATGGCCACCCCCGATGCCCCCCTTCTCCGTGCCCTTCGCGGCGACCGTCCCGAGCGGCAGCCCGTCTGGTTCATGCGGCAGGCGGGGCGCTCGCTTCCCGAGTACCGCGAGCTGCGCGTGGGGACCCGCATGCTCGACGCGTGCCTCACCCCGCACCTCGCGGCCGAGATCACGCTGCAGCCGATCCGCCGACACGGAGTGGATGCCGCCATCTTCTTCAGCGACATCGTGGTGCCGTTGCGCCTGGCCGGGGTCGACGTCGTCATCGAGCCCGGTCGCGGACCCGTCTTCGCCGACCCGGTGCGCACGGCCGACGACGTGGCGCGCATCACGGCGATCGACCCGGCCGACGTGGCCGCGGCGGCGGAGCCGGTGCGCGAGGCCGCCCGACTGGTGACCGCCGAGCTCGACGACGCCGTGCCGCTGATCGGGTTCGCGGGGGCGCCGTTCACCCTCGCGGCATACCTCGTCGAGGGGGGCCCGTCGAAAGAGCACCTCCGGGCACGCGGCATGATGCACGCCGACCCCGACTCGTGGCACCGCCTCGCGGGCTGGCTGTCGCGCGTCTCCCGCGCGTTCCTCGACGCGCAGATCGAGGGCGGGGCTCAAGCGGTGCAGCTGTTCGACTCGTGGGCGGGCTCCCTCTCGCCGGCGACGTTCCGCGAGTTCATCGCCCCGCACTCGCACGCCGCCCTCGAGGGCATCGAGGTGCCGCGCATCCACTTCGGCGTCGGGACCGGCGCGTTCCTCGACGACATGCGCCTGGGCGGCCTCGCCGACGCGGTCGGTGTGGACTGGCGGATGCCGCTGGACGAAGCCGCAGCGATCGTCGGGCCCGACGTGACGCTCCAGGGCAACCTCGACCCGGCCCTGCTCGGAGCCCCCTGGCCCGTGCTCGCCGCCCACGTCGACGACGTGCTCGCGCGTGGACGCGCGGCCCGGGCGCACATCCTGAACCTCGGCCACGGCGTCCCGCCCGACACCGACCCCGACGTGCTGACCCGGATCGTCGCCCACGCGCACGGAGAGCTCGAGTCCGGGGCGCGGGCATGAGCGAGCCGCTCGATCGTCTCGCGCGCCAGGCGTCCGAGACGCACGTCGTCGTCGCCGGCGGCGGGATCGCGGGCCTCGTCGCCGCGCGTGAGTGCGCGAAGGTGGGGCTGCGCGTCACGGTGCTCGAGGCATCCGACGCGTTCGGCGGCGTCGTCCGCTCGGCGGAGGTCGGCGCGCTCCTCCTCGACGTCGGGGCCGAGAGCTTCGCGACGCGCGGCGGCGTCGTGAGCGCCCTGCTGGACGAGCTCGGCCTGGCCGACGCCGTCGTCTCCCCGAACCCCGCCGGCGCGTGGGTCGCGGGAGTGCCGGGGGTCGGGGCCGCTCCCCTCCCGAAGGGCGGGGTGCTCGGCATCCCGGACAATCCCTTCGCCCCCGATGTCCGCCGGATCATCGGCTGGAGGGGAACCTGGCGCGCGTACCTGGATCGCCTGCGCCCCCCGCTGACGATCGGTCACCAGCGCAGCCTCGGCACCCTCGTGCGGACGCGTATGGGAGCACGGGTGCTCGACCGGCTGGTCGCCCCGGTCACGAGCGGGGTGTATTCCGCGCGCCCCGATGACATCGACGTCGACCTCGCCGCGCCCGGCCTGAACGCCGCTCTCACGCGGACGGGCTCGCTGTCCGGCGCGGTCGCCGAGATGCGCCTCAGCCGTGCGACCGCGAAGCCCGCTGACGCTCCGGCCTCCGACGTCCCGGTCCCGACGGAGGCGGCACGACGACCCGCTCCCGGGGGAGCGGTGCAGGGCATCGCGGGCGGGATGTCGCGCCTCGTCGACGCTCTGGTCGCCGAGCTCACGGAGTTCGGCGTCGACCTGCGCGCCGAGGTCTCGGTCGAGGCGCTCCACCCCGCGGGTGCGGGCTGGAACGTCGCGACCTCGGACGACGCCGACCCCCTCGCCGCGGATGCCGTGATCGTCGCCCTCCCGGAAAGGCCTGCCCGCGCGCTCCTCGCCCCCGTCGTCCCCGCCCTCGAGGAGGGCGATCCCGTCGCGCCGGTGGTGGAGGTCGTCACCCTCGTCGTCGACGCCCCCGCCCTCGACGCGGCCCCCCGCGGAACCGGCGTGCTGACGGTGCCCGGGAGCCACGTGGCGAAAGCGCTCACGCATTCGACAGCCAAGTGGGACTGGGTCCGGGATGCCACCGCCCCCGGCGTCCACGTCGTCCGGGTCTCGTTCGGCGCCCAGGGCGAAGAGCCCGCGACCGCCGCCCTCGACGACGACGCGGCGGCCCACCTCGCCCTGTCGGAGGCGGCGGCGATGTTCGGCGTCGAGTTGCCGGCATCCACTCTCCGCGCTGCTCGTCGCGTGCGCTACGTGCAGTCCCAGCCGGCGGCGACGATCGGACGGGCGGCCGAGACGGCCGCGGCGCGCGGTGCGGTGCACGCGGTCGCGGGGCTCGGGGTGACGGGGGCCTGGGTCGCCGGCACGGGGCTCGCGCAGGTGATCCCGGACGCGCGCGCCGAGGCGGACCGCGTCCGCAGCGCGGCGCTGTGGCACCACTGACCGCTGAGCACCCGCCGAGATGTCCGGGTCTGTCAAGGCCGGATGCCGGAATCGGAATACGTGACTATCGTGAGAGTCGACCAGCACTCGATCGAGCGTGAGGAGACCCCATGAGGGGCAAAGCAGCACTCGTCGTCGGACTCGTGGCGGGCTACGTGCTCGGTGCACGCGCAGGCCGCGAACGGTACGAGCAGATCAAGACGCAGGCCGAGAAGGTCTGGGAGCAGCCCGTCGTCCAGGGGCAGGTCGAGAAGGTCAAGGCCTTCGGCGTGTCGGCCCTGAAGTCCGTGCCCGGCGTGGTGTGGAAGGGCGCGAAGTCGGTCACCGGCGCCGCAGCCCAGTCGGGCAGCGTCTCCGAGCGTGCGGAGCGCGCCGGCCGCGCGGCCAAGCAGTCGGCATCCGAGGTCGCCGACGTGGTCGAGGATTCCGTCGACGACGCCAAGCAGGCGGAGAAGACCGCGACGACGCGCGCTCGCGCGTCCAAGAGCGGCACCACCTCGTCCGGGAGCTGAGGCATGACCACTCCTCGCGGATTCCGCGACCGTTCCGACGACAGCCTCTTCACGCTGATCGGCGACATCCCCGAGCTCGTCCGCAACCTCGTGATCGCCGAGATCAACGGGGCGAAGGCCTGGGCGCAGCGCACGGCGAAGGATGCCGGGATCGGTGCGGGCTGGTTCGTCGGCGCGCTGATCGTCGTCTTCTGGGCCGTTCCGGTGTTCTTCGCGTTCGTGATCGCCCTGCTGTCGCTGTGGCTGCAGGTGTGGGCCGCGGCGCTGATCGTGTTCGGCGTGATGATCCTCATCACCGCGGTGCTCGCCCTGCTCGGCTGGATGCGGTTCAAGAAGCTGTCCAACCGCGAGAACCCGGGCGAGGCGATCGCCGAAGACGTCCGCATCGTGAAGGAGGCCGGCAGTGAGTATTGATCGTCCCGTCCCCGTTCCCCGCACCGCGGTGCCGCTGGGAATCACCGACCCGGTGCAGTCCGCGCGCGCCGAGCTGAAGGCGGCGCTCGCCGCCCTCGAGGAGAAGGCGAACATCCCCCGTCGCGCGAGCGAGGCCGTGGATCAGAAGATCCGCGACGTGCGCCGGAGCGCGCAGCGCAACCCCGGCGCAGCGACCGCCCTCGTGGCCGGTGTCGCCGGTCTCGTCGGCTTCGCCGTCTGGGGCATCGTCCGCGCGTACACGCGCTGAGTTCTTCCGAAGCGGCCCGTTCCCCGGTGGGGTGCGGGCCGCTTCGTCGTTCGGGTCCGGTTGCCGCGGGGCGGCGGGCGGCGGCGCCGCGGGACTCACGGCTCGTTCGTGAACAATCCGTCCAGCAGATCCTGGAAGTACTCCGGCGACACCGCGATCGGGCCCGCGTACGCATGGTCGAACCCGGCTATGGCGTAGAGCAGGAGGGCGACGAACAGCGCCAGCATCCCCGACATCAACAGGTGGATCCGCAGGTTCCGCACCTCGATGAGCCCGATGAGCACCGCGTTCAGCAGTGCGCCGACCGCCAGCACGATCCACAGCACGCCCGGCAGCGCGAGGTGCGTCAGCGCGATGCGGTCGCGACGGTCGTGCACCAACTGGCGGAACTGCTCGAGCGCCTCCTGCACGTAGACCACCTCGACGGCCGACGACGGCTGCACGGCGTCGATGGCCTTCTGCATCCCCGTGATGTTGGCATCCGATTCCGCGGGGATGCGCAGCTGCCGCTGCTCGGGCCAGTCCTCGTCGATGACGGCGCGCGTGTACTGCACGATCTGTTCCTGCAGCTCGTCCTGCTGCGGCTCGGGCAGCAGCGTCGCGGTGCGGTAGAGCGATGCGAGGGAGGACGACTCCTCGAGCACGATGCCGTCGACCTCGGTGAAGTTGCCGTACGCCGCCGCGGCGATGAGCGCGAGGGTGACGCCGTAGAAGACGCCGTAGGCGCCGACCGCGTAGCTGAGGACGCGGTCCCACTCCTCACCCTGCGGGGCCACCCGGAAGACCCATTTGCGCAGCACCAGGAGGATGCCGCACGAGATCCCGACCACGAAGACGATGAACAGAGGCAACCCCACGGCCATGGGGAAGTCGTACAGCCACATCGGGCACCCTTTCGGAGGGCGTCCCCCGACGCCGTCGGGGCACAGTACCAACCGGCGGCCCACCCGCGCATCCGGATGCGCGAAAAGGCTCGGGAGTGAGCCAACCGGTTTGATCGTCCGCGCGCACAAGACGAGACTGAGAGCATGTCCGACGACAGCTCCTCCATCTACACGCTCTGGGCCATCCTCCGCCGCGACCCCGAGAAGCCGGTGACGGCTTCGGACGCCACCGAGCTCGCGGATCTGACCGCCCTCATCGAGGCCGACGGCGTCACCGTGCGCGGCTTCTACGACGTCAGCGGCCTGCGCGCCGACGCCGACCTCATGATCTGGCTCCACGGGCCGGACCCCCAGGCCCTGCAGCGCGACCTGCGTCGCCTGCGTCGTACCGAGCTGCTCAAGAACCTCCTCCCCACCTGGAACGCGATGGGCGTGCACCGCGACGCGGAGTTCAACCGCTCGCACGTGCCCGGCTTCCTCCGCGGCATCCCGGCGCAGCAGTGGCTGTGCCTCTACCCGTTCGTCCGCAGCTACGAGTGGTACCTCCTGCCCGAGGCCGAGCGTCGCGAGATGCTCATCGAGCACGGCAAGAAGGGCTCGGAGTACCGCGGCGTGATCGCCAACACCGTGGCCTCCTTCGCTCTCGGCGACTACGAGTGGCTGCTGCCGATGGAGGCCGACGTGCTGACCGACCTCGTCGACATGATGCGCGACCTCCGCTACACCGAGGCCCGTCGACACGTCCGCGAAGAGGTGCCGTTCTACACGGGCCGTTTGGTCGCGCTGGACGAGATCCCCGAGATCCTCCAGTGACCGCCCCTCTGCGTCTCGGCACCCGGCGCAGCGCGCTGGCCCTGGCGCAGTCGCAGATGGTGGCCGACGCCGTCGCCGCGGCATCCGGTCGAGAGGTCGAACTCGTGCCGATCGTGTCGGAGGGAGACGTCAACCGCGCCTCGCTCTCGCAGCTCGGCGGACGCGGTGTCTTCGCGAACGGCCTGCGCGAAGCGCTCGCGGCGGGGCGGTGCGACTTCCTCGTGCACTCGCTCAAGGACCTGCCCACGGCTCAGCCCGAGGGGCTTGTCATCGCGGCGACGCCCCGGCGCGAGGACGCCCGCGACGTCGTGATCACCCGCGACGGCACCCCGTTGCACGCGCTGGACATGGGCGCGCGCGTCGGCACCGGTTCGCCGCGCCGCATCGCCCAGGCGCTGCGGCACAACCCGCGCCTGGACATCCGCGACATCCGGGGCAACGTCGATTCGCGCCTCGCGCGCGTGCGCGACGGAGAGCTGGATGCCGTCATCCTCGCCGCCGCGGGCCTCTCGCGCCTCGGCGGAGAGCTGGGCGGTCTGCGTTCCGAGCCGCTCGGCCTCGCGGAGTGGCCGACCGCTCCCGGGCAGGGGTCGCTCGCGGTCGAGACGCGCACCGACATCGACGGCGACACGCTCGCCGCGCTGTCGGCGCTGGACGACGAGGACACGCGCGCCGCGATCACGGCCGAGCGCACGGTGCTGTCGGTGCTGGATGCCGGATGCCACGCCCCCGTCGGTACGCACGCGTCGATCGTCGACGGCGATCTGCGCCTGCGGGCCGTGGTGTACGCCCTCGACGGGGCCCACCGCATCGGTGTCGACCGGACGGTCCGTGTCGCGTCCCCGCGCGTCGACGCCCTCCACATCGATCCGGAGCGCGTCGATCCGGGGCGCGCCGACCCGGGGTATGCTCGGGAAACGGGCAGTGGCAATGGAGCGGATGCTGCCGACGACGGGGGTCTCATCGCGCGGGCAGCGCGGATAGGCCGCGAAACCGCGCGTCGGTTGCTCGAACGTGGGGCGGCCGACCTGGTACCACGAGAGTCGACCACATGAATGAAGGCCACTGGCAAACGCCGACCACCTCGACCGGCAGCGTGCCCAAACCGCTCGCCGGTCGCCGCGTGCTCGTGCCGCGCGGTGGCCCCTGGGGCGACGGCGTCGCCGCGAGCCTGCGTCAGCGCGGGGCTGTTCCGGTCATCGCGCCCCTCATCAACTTCGCGCCCACGAACGACCAGGCGACGCTCGAGCAGGCGCTCGCCGATCTCGCGGCCGGGGCGTTCGACTGGCTGACGCTCACGAGCGCGACCACCGTGGACGTGCTCTACGCCTACCGGGCCGAGATCCCCGCCGACACCAAGGTCGCCGTCGTCGGTGAGACCACCGCCGCGGCGATGCAGGCCGTCGGTTACCGCGTCGACCTCGTTCCCGAACGCGACAACTCCGCTCAGGGCATGGCCGAGCAGATGATCGACCTCGAATCCGAGCCGCGCAAGGTCCTCACCCTCCGCAGCGAGATCGCCAAGCCCGTCCTCACGCGTCTGCTGATCGAGGCCGGCCACGACGTCCGCAGCGTCGTGGCTTATCGCACGGTCGGCGTCCCGGTGACCGAGAAGATCGCCGGCGACGTGCACTCCGGCCGGATCAACGCGATCCTCGTGACCAGCGGTTCGGTCGCCGAACAGGTGGTCGCGCAGTTCCCCGAGATTCCGGCATCCACCGTCATCGCGGCGATCGGCCCGCGCACGGCCAAGGATGCCAAGCGCGCCGGGCTCAGTGTCGACGTGGTCGCCGAGAAGCAGACCGTCGAGTCGCTCATCGAGGCCGTCGCGCGCTTCCCCCTCGCCCCCGACGAATCGACCTCATGAGCTTCCCCGAGTACCGCCCGCGGCGCCTGCGCCGCACCCCCGCCGTCCGTCGTCTCGCCCGCGAGACGCACCTCGTCCCGTCGCAGCTCGTGCTGCCGATGTTCGTGCGCGAGGGAATCACCGAACCGAGCCCCATCGGCTCGATGCCCGGGATCGTGCAGCACTCGCTCGACTCTCTGCGCCGCGCGGTCGCCCAGGCGGCCGAGGAACGCATCGGCGGCGTGATGCTCTTCGGCGTCCCCGAGACGCGCGATGCGGTGGGCTCCGGTGCCGACGACCCGAACGGCATCCTGAACGTGGCGACCGAGGCGGTGGTGGCCGAGGTCGGCGACGCCCTGGTCGTGCAGACCGACCTGTGCCTCGACGAGTTCACCGACCACGGCCACTGCGGCGTGCTGCAGGCCGACGGCGCTGTCGACAACGACGCGACCCTCGAGCGCTACACCGCGATGGGCCTCGCGCAGGCCCGGGCGGGCTCGGCGATGCTCGGCCTGTCCGGGATGATGGACGGCCAGGTCGGCGCTGTGCGCGAAGCCCTGGATGCCGAGGGCTTCACCGACACGCTGATCCTGGCGTACTCGGCCAAGTACGCCGGGGCCTTCTACGGTCCGTTCCGCGAGGCCGTCGACTCGCAGCTGAAGGGCGATCGGCGTTCGTACCAGCTCGACCCCGGCAACGGCCGCGAAGGGGTGCGCGAGGCGCTGCTCGACGTCGAAGAGGGCGCTGACGTCGTCATGGTCAAGCCCGCGCTGCCCTACCTCGACGTGCTCGCCGACGTGAAGGCCTCGGTCGACGTCCCCGTGTGGGCGTACCAGGTGTCGGGCGAGTACGCGATGGTCGAGGCCGCCGCCGCCCACGGCTGGATCGACCGCCGCGGCGCGATCCTGGAGAGCCTGCTGGGCATCCGCCGCGCCGGCGCCGACGCGATCCTGACGTACTGGGCTCTCGAAGCGGCCCGCTGGGTGCGCGAGGAGCTCTGAGCCCCCGTCCGCCGACCGGCCGCTGAGAAGAGTCCGGGTTCGGCCTTTCCCGCGCGTCCGCCCGGAAGAATGGATGTCATGACCGACCTCAACGACCAGTGGTTCGCCCGCGCCAAGGACGTCATCCCGGGCGGGGTGAACTCGCCCGTGCGTGCGTACGGCTCCGTCGGAGGCACGCCGCGGTTCGTGCAGTCCGCCTCCGGGCCTCGGATCACGGATGCCACGGGTCGCGCCTACGTCGACCTCGTCGCCTCGTGGGGTCCGGCACTCCTCGGCCACGCGCACCCCGAGGTCGTCGAGGCCGTGCGGGAGGCGGCATCCCGAGGTCTGTCCTTCGGTGCTCCCACGGGTGCCGAGGTCGAGCTCGCCGACCTCATCGCCGGTCGCGTGCAGGTCGGTGACCTGAAGCCCGTCGAGAAGGTGCGGCTGGTGTCCACGGGCACCGAGGCGACGATGACCGCGATCCGCCTCGCGCGCGGAGTGACCGGTCGCGACCTGCTCATCAAGTTCGCCGGGCACTACCACGGCCACTCGGACGGGCTCCTCGCGGCGGCAGGCTCGGGCGTCGCCACGCTCGCGCTGCCGGGCTCCGCCGGTGTGCCCGCGCCGATCGCGGCCCAGACCCTCGTGCTGCCCTACAACGACCTCGACGCCGTGCGCGAGGCCTTCGCGGTGCACGGCGAGAACATCGCCGCGATCATCGTCGAGGCGGCCTCCGCCAACATGGGCGTCGTGCCGCCGCTGCCCGGTTTCAACGCCGCGCTCGCCGACATCGCGCACCGTCACGGTTCGCTGCTCATCATGGACGAGGTGCTCACGGGCTTCCGCGTGCACGCCGCCGGGTTCTGGGGCCTGCAGGCGTCGCAGGGGGAGACCTACCTTCCCGACATTCTCACGTTCGGCAAGGTCGTCGGCGGAGGGATGCCGCTGGCCGCCCTGGGCGGTCGCGCCGAGGTCATGGATCACCTCGCCCCCCTCGGCCCGGTGTACCAGGCCGGCACCCTGTCGGGGAACCCGCTGTCGGTTGCGGCGGGCCTCGCGACGCTGCGGCTCGCGACGCCCGAGGTGTACGCGGCCGTCGACGCGTCGGCCGCGCGGATCGCCGAGGCCCTCGACGCCGCCCTGACCGCCGAGGGCGTCGTGCACGCCGTCCCGCGGGCCGGTTCGCTGTTCGGCGTCGCGTTCCTGCCCGAGGTGCCGCGCGACTACGCCACAGCGCTCACGCAGCAGTCGTACCGCTACGCGCCGTTCTTCCACGCGATGCTGGATGCCGGCATCTCACTGCCCCCGAGCGTCTTCGAGGCGTGGTTCCTCACCGCGGCCCACGACGAGGCGGCGCTCGCGCAGGTGCTCGACGCGTTGCCGGCGGCGGCGAAGGCGGCGGCCGAGGCGCTGGATCCGACGCTGCTGGCGCAGTAACGCGGATCTCATCCTCGCGGGGGAAGGATGTCGTCCTTCCCGCTGATGCGCGCGGTCGGCGTCATCGCGAGGCTGGGGGCATGCTCGTCGCATCCCTCGTTGTCCTGCTCCTCGCCGTCGCCGTGGTCGCCGTCGCGGCGATCGCGCTCGTGCGCGGCCTCGATGTCGTGTCCCTCGGTCGCGTGCACGAACGGGTGCCGCGCCGACGCCGCGCGACGTGGCGTCCCGTGGCCGTGTCCCCTTCTCCGCGACCGGCGAGCACGGTCTCTCCCTGAGACGCCGATCCGTGCGGGCGCGGGATCGTCCCACTCCCCGCGACCCCGCGAGCCGTCCGGACCTCACCGCCACGCGTATGCTCTGATCAGCGTATGTGGCAGTTCGCGGGCCTCCCGCTTCACCCCCTCCTCGTCCACGGAGCCGTCGTGCTCCTGCCGCTCGCGGCGCTGATGCTGATCGTCGGCAGCGTCTGGCCCGCCGCGCGGCGACGTCTCGGGATCCTCACCCCGATCGCCGCGGTCGCGGGCGGAGCCTTCGCCCTGTTGGCGAAGCAGGCGGGAGAGGCGCTTGAGCGTCAGGTTCCGTCGACGGCGCTCGTCGAAGCCCACACGTCGATGGGTAACGGGCCGGTGATCTGGGCGTTCTTCCTGATCGTGGTCGCCGTCGGCCAGTGGGCGTGGTTCTGGTGGCGTGGGCGGCGGGCTGAGGAACCTCGCGCCGGTCGGGTCGTCACCGCCGTGATCGCGGTCGCGGCGGTCGCCGTCGCCATCGGCACCACCGTCGACCTCGTGCTCGTCGGCGACAGCGGGGCGCGGGCGGTCTGGTCGGCCCTGGGGGCACCCGGCGTCTGACGCCCGGGCGGCTTCGCGCGGGCGGCCGCGGGCGGGGCGCGGGCGGCGCGGGCGGCGCGCGGCGTGATGTCGCCGCGCGGGGCGGTGGAAGACTGGACGGATGCAGAATCTCCCGCAGCGCGTCGTCGTCCTCGCCGGTGGAGTCGGGGGGTCCAAGTTCACCCTCGGCGTCCGCGCCGCCCTCCGTCGGCTCGGTGCGCCCGACGCCACGGTCGTCGTCAACACCGGGGACGACCTGTGGCTGTCGGGAGTCCGGCTGCAGCCCGATGTCGACTCGATCACCTACGCGCTCGCCGGGGTCAACGACACCGTGCGCGGCTGGGGACGCGCGGGCGACACCGAGCGCGTCAACGAGGAACTGCAGGCGTGGGGCGCCGGCTGGCCGTGGTTCACCCTCGGTGACCTCGACCTCGGCACGCATCTCGCGCGCACCGGATGGCTCCGCGAGGGCCTCACCCCGACCCAGGTCCTGGCGCGGATGGCGCAGCGCTGGCCGCTCGGCATCCGGCTCCTGCCCATGACCGACAGCGAGGTCGACACGCACGTGCTGCTCGAGGACGGGCGGCGCCTGCACTTCCAGGAGTGGTGGACGCGGCATCGCGCGCAGCTGACTCCGCGGGCGTTCGAGAACCCCGGGATCACGGATGCCGAGCCCGCCCCGGGCGTCGCGGAGGCGATCGCGGAGGCCGACGTGGTGCTCCTCGCGCCGTCGAACCCCGTCGTGTCGATCGGTCCGATCCTCGCCGTGCCCGGCGTCCGCGAGGCCCTGCGTGCGACCTCGGCTCGGGTCGTCGGCGTCTCGCCCATCATCGGTGGGCGTGTGGTGCGGGGAATGGCGGACGTGTGCCTGACGGCGATCGGCGTCGAGACCTCGGCCGCCGCGGTCGCGCGGCACTACGGCGCGCGGTCGGCGGACGGGGTGCTGGATGCCTGGCTGCTCGCCGAGGAGGATGCGTCCGCCGCGGCTGAGGTGGAGGCCGCGGGGATCCACGCCGTCGTCGCGCCGCTGTGGATGCGCGACGAGGAGACGTCGGCGGCGATCGCGGAGGCGGCGCTGCGGGCCTGAGGTCCTGCGTTCCTCGCGACCGTCGATCCCGGCTTTGCGCGTGACCGGTGGTGCGCGTTCCCGGCGGCGCGCGTTTGCTCGGAGAATCGCGCGGATCTCGGAGGTTGTCGCCGGGAAGCTCCGAGAAGGGAGCGTTTCTGCGCGGTTCGGGGGTATGGGGCTCAACCGCGCGCGCATCTCCGAATCCGTGACAGGGCTAGCCCAGCTCGCGGTGCAGCGCGACGGGCGCGGGCGCGTCCGGTTCGCCCGTCAGGATGACCACCTGAGTAGGCGGCAGTGACAGGTCCGCAGGCCCGGTCCCGATCACCCCGCGCACAGGCTCGTTCCTTCGGGGGCTGCGTCGACGACCGTCGTGGTCACCGAGGTGGAGCCGGTGGCCGTGCCCGCGGGCATGTCGGCGGCCGGCGTCAGCAGCACCTGGCGCTCGCCGATGAACGCGCCGGTCTCGGGGTCGATGATGATGTCCTGGCGGAAGCCGTTCGCGCCCTCGTCGCGACCGATCGCGGTGCCCGTGCGGCCGTTGAGGGTCGCCTGCTCCTCGGTGATCGTGACGCCGGGGATCAGCGCTGCCGTCTCGTAGAACACCGAGCGCAGCTCCGCGGGAACGGTGCCCGATCGCAGTCGGTCGGCCAGCCAGACCAGCGCTTCGCCGTCGCGGGAGGGACCGGCCGAGCCGTTCTCCTCGTAGATCCTCTCGAGCAGCTGCCTCGGATCGCGGGGGAGGTCGGCGGCGGTGTCGGCGTCGAACATCGTGATGGGGGCGCCGTACTCGGTCTTCCCCGCGGGGAACACCTGACGGCTGTCACCTCCCACGATCCCCATCTCGGCGGCGAACGTCTCGGAGCGGGGACCGAAGGTCTGGACCGCGGTGCGCGCACACCGGACCGCCACCCAGTCGCCGGATCGGTCGGCGGGTACCCACAGCGCCTGCACGTCGCTCTCAAGGAACGACGTGAAGTCGCCGTCCTCGAGGTTGCCGTCGCGCTCCTGTCGGGCCACCTCGGCATCCGCCTCGGTCGTCCCGGATGCCGCGTACACGGCATCCGTCTGGATCTCGAGGTACTGTCCCGGACCGACGACCGGATCGACCACGCTCCGCGCGGCCGTGGCGGCCGAGCCGAGCACCGCGGCGGCGGCCGGATCGGCGCCGACCGGGGCGCCGAGGGCCCCGCCGAACACGAACACCCCGGTGAGGGCACAGGTTGCCGCGACAGCCGATCCCACCCAGATCCACGGGCGGTGGGGCCGGCGCGAGCGCGCGGGGGCGGGGGGAGCCTCGATCGCGCGCAGCAGCGCCGCGCGACCGCGGATCACGTCGTCGGGGGTGCGCTCGGGAACGTCGGCCCGGACGCGGTTCAGCAGCGAGATCTCATCCACGGTGGTGCTCTCTTTCTCGGCCGGGGGCCGGACTGACGTGAGGGGCGATGGCGGCGCGGACCTTCCGCCGCGCGCGGCTGAGGCGTGAACGGACGGTCCCGAGCGGGATGCCGAGGGCCTCGGCGATCCCCGCGTAGTCGAGGTCGCCGAAGGTGTGCAGGAGCAGCACGTCGCGGTCGCCGCGCGAGAGGTCCGCGAGCGCGGTGCCGAGATGCGGCGCGAGGCCGTCGGCATCCATCCGCTCGTCGGCGGTCTCGATGTCGTCGACGTGGATGCGGGCGATGTCGGCGGCGAGCATGCCGCGCCACGCGCGGGCCTCGAGCCGGGCGTGCTTCTGCATGAGGACGGTCGCGATGCCGAGCAGCCAGGGACGCGCGTCGAGGCCGCCGGTGAAGGAGGCACGGCGCGCGAAGGCGACGAGGAAGGTCTCGGAGGTGATGTCCTCGGCGAAGGCTGTGCCGAGGCGCCGGCCGATGTAGCGGTGCACGACGCGCTCGTGCCGATCGTAGAGGTCGGCGAAGGCGGCCCCGTGTGTCAGGGACCGAACGATGATGTCGCCGTCGTGCGTGCTCACACTGGGTATTGTCCGATTCGCGGAATTGGTTCTCGGTTGCCGGAGATTCCTTGGCGCGTTGCGTCGGCGCGCGCGGTCCTGCGGTGCAGGCACCCCCGCCGCCCGGGCGCATGGCTGCCGCGGAGGCGCGCGTTCGCTCGGAGAATCGCGCGAATCTCGGAGGATGTCGCCGGGGAACTCCGAGAAGGGGGCGTTTCTGCGAGGTTCAGAGGCGTGAGGCCCGGGATCGGCCCGAGCTCGCCTCAGGCCGCGGCCGCCGCCAGCACGGCCGCCGTCCGCGGCCCCACGCCCAGCGCCACGGCCTGTGCGAGCTGGGCCGCGGTGTCGACGTCGCGGCGCAGCGTCGATTCCCGCGGAACCGCGAGGTCGGTGCAGCCCAACAGGCGGTGCCGGGCCGCGGAGTCGGCGCCGAACGCCGAGACCCACACCGCACCGGGGCGGGCGGTGACGAGGGTGGAGCCGGTGCCCTCGGCATCCGGGACCAGGCCTCGCTCGACCTCGCCCGCGAGTGTCAGCGCGGCATCGAGGTCGCGCGACGTGAGAGCCGGAAGGTCTCCCAGGAGGGCCGCTCGCGGGGCGGTCACCCCCGCGGCGTCGGCACCCATCGCGATCGCCGCGTCCAGTCCGCGGACGTCGCCCTCGGCGAGCACGTCGACCGCGGGCCACTGCGCGACCTGCGCGCGTACCTCGGCGTCGTCGGTCACCACGAGCACGCGCCGGACGCGAGCGGTGGCCGCGACGGCGGCGATCGTGTCGAGCGCGATCGCCCGGGCCAGGGCCTCGCGGTCGCTCGTCGCGACGCTCAGTCTCGTCTTGCCGAGGGCGGCGGGCTTGACCGGCACGACGACGGTCCAGCCGTCACGGATCTCGGGAGTGCTCATCGCGTCCATTGTGTGCCGAACTCCTGAGTTATCCGGTCAGGGGTGGCGGTTTCGGAGGAAATGGGGCAGCCGCCGTCGATTTCTCAGGAGTTCGGCGCGGGCGGCGCGGTGCCCGCCGCAGCGCCGGCCCTGTCGTAGCCCTCGCCGTCAGCCGAAACGCTTGCGCAGGCGCGGGAGGATCTCTTCTCCGTAGGTGCGGAGGAACTCCTCCTGGTCGTGGCCCGGGTCGTGGAACACCAGGTGACGGAAGCCGAGGTCGACGTACTTCGCGATGCGCTCGACGTGCTCGTCGGGGTCGGTCGAGACGATGAAGCGGGATGCCGCCCGCTCGATCGGCAGCTCGTTCGCGAGGCGCTGCATCTCGATGGGGTCGTGGACGCTCATCTTCTCTTCGGCCGTGAGGGCCAGCGGAGCCCAGAAGCGGGTCTTCTCGAGGGCGGTGTCGTGGTCCGGGTGGTACGAGACCTTGACCTCCATGAGGGTGTCGACGTCGTCGCGCGTGCGGCCGGCCTTGGCGAGGCCGTCGTCGAGGGCGGGCAGGAGCTTCTCGGTGTACAGCTCGGGGTCCTTGCCGCTGGTGGTGATGTAACCCTCCGCGATGCGGCCGGCCAGGCGGGTGGCGGCGGGACCCGAGGCGCCGATGTAGATCGGCACCTTCTGCTCGGGGCGGTCGTAGATCGTGGCGTCCTTCACCGAGTAGTAGGTGCCCTCGTAGGTGACCCGCTCGCCGGCCCAGAGCTCGTTGATGATCGTGATGGCCTCTTTGAGGCGTTGGAAGCGCTCGGGTGCCTCGGGCCACTCGAGACCCAGGGTGACCTCGTTGAGCGCTTCGCCGGTGCCGACGCCGAGGACCACACGGCCCGGGTACATGACGCCGAGGGTGGCGAAGACCTGGGCGATGACGCCCGGGTGGTAGCGGAAGGTGGGGGTGAGCACGCTGGTGCCGATGATGACGCGCGAGGTGCGGGCGCCGAGGGCGCCGAGCCACGGGAGGGCGTTCGGGGCGTGGCCGCCGTCGTGCATCCACGGCTGCAGGTGGTCGGAGAGGAAGACGGAGTCGAAGCCCATCTCCTCGGCGAGCACGCCGAAGTCGAGAAGCTCGTTGGGCCCGAACTGCTCGCTCGAGGCCTTGTAACCGAAACGCAGAGGGATGGTCATCGCTGTCTCCTAGCCGTGGGGGTGAGTGGGGAGGGAACCGGTGACGGGCGCGCGGGCGGGCTCGAACTCCGACCCGTCGCTGCCGGTCAGTCGCTCGTGGAACGCCTGCACCGTGCCGGGCCACAGCAGGGTCAGTCGACCCGAGCGGTGGTCGACGTACCAGTTGCGGCATCCGCCGGTCAGCCAGGGGGTGGATGCCGCGGCCGCGGCGATCTCTTCCGTGTAGGCCGCTTCGGCCTCGGGGCGGACGCGCAGCGTGCGGTCGGGGCGGCGGTCGCGCTCCGCGAGCGCGCGCACGACGTACGCGGCCTGCTCCTCCGCCATCAGGACGGCCGAGTTGTGACCGAGGCTCGCGTTCGGACCGTTCAGGACGAAGAGGTTCGGGAAGCCGGCGACGACCGTCGACCCGAACGAGGTCATGCCCGCGGACCAGTGCGCGGCGAGGGTCCCCTCGTCGCCGCGCACGAGGTCGGCATAGGGCTGCTCGGTCGAGGCGAAGCCGGTCGCGAGGACGAGGACGTCGGCCGCGAAATCCGCCCCACTGGCCGCGGTGAGCCGGGACCCGTCGACCGCGGACAGGGCCGTGGGCTCGAGCGTTACGGCATCCGAGGCCACGGCGGGGTAGAACGCGTCCGAGAGCAGCACGCGCTTGCATCCGAAGGCGTAGTCGGGGGTGAGTGCGGCGCGCAGCGCGGGGTCGGACACCTGCGCGTGCAGGTGGGCGAGGGCCGCTTCGCGGGCCGCGACGGATGCCACGGCGTCTCCCGAGCGAGAGGCGAAGCGCGCTTCGCCCTCGGTGTAGAGCTCGGCGCGCAGGCGCGCGAGGTCGCCGGGGTTCTCGAGCAGACGTTCGCGTTCGGCGAGGGGGATCTCGCTCCCTCCGCGCGGGACGATCCACGCCGGGGTCCGCTGGAAGAGCGTCACGTGCGCGGCGCGTCGGGCGAGCTCGGGGACCACCTGCACGGCGCTCGCGCCGGTGCCCACGACGGCGACGCGTCGGCCGGTGAGGTCGACGTCGTGGTCCCAGCGGGCGGAGTGGAACAGGGGTCCGTCGAACGACTCGAGGCCGTCTACCGCGGGGACGTGCGGCTCGGTCAGGCGACCGCACGCGAGGACGAGCGAGCGGGCCGCGAGGGGGTCGGCGCCGGTGTCGATCCGCCAGACCGCCTCGGCGGCATCCCACTCCGCGCCGAGCATCGGCGTGCGCAGCCGCAGGCGGTCCCCGAGACCCTCTCGCGTCGCGACGTCGCGCAGGTACGCCTGGATCTCGTGGCCGGGAGCGAACGTCCGCGACCAGTGCGCGTTCGGGTGCGCCGCGAGGCTGTAGAGGTGGGCGGGCACATCGCAGGCGACACCGGGGTACGTGTTGTCGCGCCAGGTGCCGCCGACGTCGTCGGCCCGTTCGAGGACGACGAGGTCATCGCGCCCCGCCCGTCGCAGTGCTCCCGCCATGGCGAGGCCGGCGAAACCGGCGCCGACGATCGCGACGTCGATGGTCCTCACCCGTGGGCTCCGCTCCGGGCGATGGCATCCGCGGCCGTCGGTGTCCCGTCGGCGACCCGGTAGTCGGTCGTCCGCCGCCGGAACGGGCGCATGAGGCTCCGGGCGATGCGCTCGGCGGCCGCGACCGGCAGCTCGAGGCCCTGCTCGATGCCGGTGTCGGGGAGCACGCGACCATCGTAGAGCGTGCCCCCGAGATCGTCGCCGCCCGAGCGCAGAAGGACGGCGGCGACCTCGCGGCCCACGCGCGTCCACGGGATCTGCACGTGCGGGATGCTGCCCGACAGCAGCAGGCGCGACACGGCGACCATCGCGCGGTGCTCGTCGATCGGTGCCCGTCCCGCCACGAGCGGCACGTCACCGCCGGGCAGCGGGATGGGCACGAACTCCGAGAAGCCGCGGGTATCGGCCTGGATCTCGCGCAGGAGGCGCAGATGGGCGACGCGTTCTCCGGCCGTCTCGACGTGCCCGTAGAAGAGCACCGAGGTCGAGCGGAACCCCGCGCGGTGCGCGGCGGAGATGCCCTCGATCCAGCGGTCGATGTCGAGGTCGCCCGGCGCGACGAGGGCGCGCACCCGCTCGCTGAGGACCTTCACGCCCGTGCCCGGGACCGTGTCGACCCCAGCGTCGCGCATCGCGGCCAGGGCGCCGTCGAGGCCGAGCCCGCCGCGGTCGGCGAGGTCGCGCACATCGGCGGGGCGGTAGGCGTGGACGTGGATGCCGGGAGCCCCGCGCTTCACGGCCCGCACGAGGTCGAGGTAGGCCGAGGGGTCCTCGTCGGGGCGAAGAGAGCCCTGGATGCAGATCTCGGTGCCACCCAGGTCGGCCGCGTCCGCGGCGATCGCCGCGGCGTCGTCGAGATCGAACTCGCCGACCCCGGCGCGCCCGGTGCGTCGGAACCCCGTGGAGGTCAGGTTGCGGTTCTGCACCAGGGTGATGGGCTCGCCCACGGTGTAGCGGCGCGCGTCGTCGGCGGTCGCGGTGAGGGCGTCGAGCTCGGCGCCGGTGGCGTGGAGCAGACGGGTCCAGTCCGCGTCGTCGAGGGCGAGGGGATCGGATGCCGCGCGCTCCGCGAGGCGCTTCACCCCGGGATCGGAGGGCATTCCGGGAGCGGAGGATGCCACGCGGCCGGGGAGTCCTCCCTCGGCCGGATCTCCTCCCGCCCGGGAAACGACGGCGGTCTGCGGGATCACGTCCGCGGCGAGCCCCTCGGCATCCGCCAGGGCTCGCACCGGCGCGTGCAGGGACGGGTCGATCCAGCGGGCGGCATCCTGAACGAACTCCGGGTGCGCGGTCAGGCGCTCGCGCAGCGTGTAGCCGTGAGCGGCGGTCTGCGCGCCGAGGTCGTCGATCTGCGGCCAGGGACGCTCGGGGTTCACGTGGTCGGCGGTGAGCGGGGACACCCCGCCCCAGTCGTCGATACCGGCCGCGATCAGGGCACCGAGCTCACGCGGGTCGGACAGGTTCGGCGGAACCTGGATGCGCATGTCGGGGCCGAACACCAGGCGCGCCGTCGCGACGGCGGCGAGGTACTCGGCCAGGTCGGCGTCCGGCGCCCCCTGCATGGCGGTGCGGGGCTTCGCGCGGAAGTTCTGCACGATCACCTCTTGCACGTGCCCGTGGCGGTCGTGGATCTCGCGCAGGGCGACCAGCGACTCGGCGCGGTCGCGCACGGTCTCGCCGATGCCGACCAGGATGCCGGTGGTGAACGGGACGCCCGCGGCTCCCGCGTCGTCGATGACCTTCAGCCGCAGGTCGGGGTCTTTGTCGGGGGAGCCGAAGTGGACCTGCCCCGGCTCTTCGTAGAGGCGCCGCGAGGTGGTCTCGAGCATCATGCCCATCGACGGCGAGACCGGGCGGAGCGTCTGGAGCTCGTCGGGGTGCATGACGCCGGGGTTGGCGTGGGCGAGCATGCCCGTCTCGGTCGTGATGAGGCGGGCGATGTGCGCGACGTAGTCGATGGTCGAGGCGACACCGTGCTCGTCGAGCCAGGCGCGGGCCTCGGGCCAGCGCTCCTCGGGCCGGTCGCCGAGGGTGAGGAGTGCTTCCTTGCAGCCGAGCGCCTGCCCTTGCCTGACGACCGTGAGCACCTGCTCGGGGCTCATGTAGGTGGGTTTGCGCAACAGGGCGAGCTGGCCCGGGGTGTCGACGAAGACGCAGTAATGGCACCGGTCTCGGCAGAGGGTGGTCAGCGGGATGAAGATCTTGCGGGAATAGGTGAGGACGCCGGGGCGCCCCGCGCGTGCCAGCCCCTCGTCGCGCAGTTCTCCGGCGACGCGGGACAACGCGTCCAGGGGGGCGTGGAGCAAGCGCTCGGTCTCGTCGACGTCCGGCCGGTGTCCGGCGCCCACGCGAGCGAGGAGATCGTCGATCGATGTGCCTCGGGCCGGTGCGACTCGCGGCGCAACACTGCCCGTACTCATCGCTCCAGGCTATCCCTCGCCTCCGACATCCGGGCCGGGTTCGCGATCGTTGCCGTCTCGTAAGGGTCCCTCCCGGTGGTCGTCGACCGGGGCTGGCAGGATGGATGCCATGGTGACCCTGCTGCTCGACTCGACGCAGCTCGAGGTCGTGCTGTCGCCGACCGAGCGCGCGCTCTCCTTCCGCAAGAACAACATCGTCGTCCCGCGCGAGCACATCGAGCGCGTGCAGTTGACGGACGACGCGTGGACCTGGCTCCGCGGTGTACCGAATCCGGGGATCAACCTCCCGGTGGCGGTCGGGGCCGGAACCTGGAAGTCCGCGAGCGGCAACGACTTCGTCATCATCCGGGGCCGCAAGCCCAGCGTCGTGGTCGACCTGGTCGGTCACGACGAGTTCGAGCGGCTCGTCCTGACCACCAAGCACGGCGTGGCGTTGCTCAAGGCGCTGCGTCTGGATGTGGCATCCGAACCCGAGGACGTGGCCGACATCGTCGCCTGAGTGAGGATCTCGCTCAGGACGTGAACTGGACCACCGTGTCCCACGCGAGCTTCACGATGAGGATCGACAGGGTCACGAGGAACACGATCCGGACGAATCCGCTGCCGCGGCGGGTCGCCATGTGCGCGCCGATGAATCCGCCCGTGACGTTCATCACGGCCATCGCCAGACCGAGGACCAGCAGGATCTCGCCGTGCACGCCGTACACCGCGAGAGCCGCGAGGTTGGTGGTGAGGTTGGCGATCTTGGCGTTGACGCTCGCCTGCAGGAAGCCGTACCCCAGCACGCCGACGATGAGGATCACGAAGAACGACCCGGTGCCCGGACCCAGGATGCCGTCGTAGAAACCGACCGCGAGACCGATCGCCCCCGCCCGCCAGGCGACGGCCGCGGCCCGATCGTGTCGCGGCTCGTGCTGGAGCCCCATTCTCGGCTTGAGCAGCGTGTACAGCGCCACGGCGATGACGGCGACGAGGACGATCGGTGTCAACACCTCGCGCGGGACGAATCGCGAGAGCGCCGCTCCGGCCGTGGACCCGGCGTAGGCCCCGACGACGAGGGGGATCAGCAGGACGAGCTGCACTCTGATCCTGCGCAGGTACACCCCGCTCGCCGAGAGCGTGCCGAAGAACGACGAGAGCTTGTTCGTGCCGAGGATAAACGGGGTCGCGACGTCTTTGGGGACCGCGATGACCAGGGCCGGCAGCTGGATCAACCCGCCGCCGCCGACGACCGCGTCGACCCACCCGGCCACGCCCGCGGCGATCAGCAGGACGACGAGGGCGGCCACCGAGACGGGGAGCCACTCGGCGATCACCGGTCCATCGAGCACGGTTGATTCTCACCGACGCGCGGGACCGCGCCAAATGCAGGGCACGGTGCGCCGCGGCGCGGGGTCTGCTCCCGCCGCTCGCGCCGGCTCCCTGAGATCCGGCTCAGTCGACGTCGCGACGCCAGGTCGTGAACAGACCGATCACGAGGAAGACGACCGCGTACCCCAGCAGCACGAGGCCGCCGACCCACCAGTCCAGCGAGCCGGAGCCGCCGGCCGACATCGCCCCGAAGATCGTCTTTCCCACGAGGGCGTCGCTCGCGGCGCTGGGGAACCACTTCACGACGTCGCTGAAGCCCGAGACGAGCCCGCCGAGGGTGCGGACGATCGGCTCGATGAAGAGGGTGACGGCGAGCACGATGACGATCGCGGCCACCTGGTTGCGCACCACGGTGCCGACGCCGATCCCGACCACGGCCCACAGCGCGAACGCGAGCAGCATCCGTCCCACGAGCGTCCACGTGTCGGACGAGCCGAGCTCGGGGTCCACGCCGAAGATGCTGAGGACTCCGGCGCCGGCGGCGAGCGCGGCCGCGGATCCGAGGATGCCGTAGAGCAGGCCGACCACGATGCCCACGAAGAACTTGCCGCCGAGCACGACTCCGCGTCGCGGGGTGGCGAGGAAGGTGGGCGTGAGCGTCTTGTGCCGGAACTCGGTCGTCACCATGAGGGTGCCGACCAGCAGGGGGAAGACGTAGCCGACCCCGCTCGCCGAACTGTAGACGAGACCCGCGAGCCCGTCGGTCTGCGGGGTGGGGCCGTTGCCCGTGAGCCGACCGGAGGCGACGCCGCCGAAGACGAGGGCGAGCACGCCGGCGGTGAAGGCGACGTAGACCACGAGCACGATCGCCAGCACCCACCACCCGACGGTGGAGAACTGCTTGGTGTACTCGGAACGCGTGACGGCGACGAGGCTCATCGGGGCACCTCCGTGTCGTCTGTCGCGGCGACCGGATCGCCGTCGTGTCGAGGGGGAGCGGACGGCACCACGTCGATGACCCCCGTGGATGCCACCGAGTACGACGGCCGCGGCTGTTCGGGTTCCGTCTGCGGGGGGTGCGACGCGGCACGGGCTGCGCGAGACGGCGCGGGGATCGCGACCATGTCGGTCGAGGGCGCGGGCTCCGCGGACGGGACGTCGCCGACGGGTTCCGGCTCGGCCTCGACGGGGGTCGCCGCGGGCAGCGGATCGACCGCGGGCGTCGGGATCGCGGCATCCGTGACTCCGGCATCCGGCAGCGCCGTGTCAGGAGTCGGGGTCGCAACCGTGGTGCCGCCCGCGCTCGCGTGCACGCGCACGCCGCTGACGAGTTCGAGGAAGATGTCCTCGAGGCTGGCGCCCTTGCTCTGCAGGTTCGACAGCGCGATGCCGGCCCCGGCGGCGAGCGCGCCGACCTCGACCGGCTCGAGGTGGCGGATCGTGAAGCCGTTGCGCAGCAACTGGTACGGGATGCCGCGCTCGTCGAGCAGTGCGGACAGCGCCGCGCGGTCGGGCGCGTCGACGACGGTGGCGTACTCGTCGGGATCGGCGAGGTCCTCGACGCCGCCCTGGAAGACCAGGCGGCCGTGCGAGATGATCAGCAGTGCATCGACGGTCTGCTGCACCTCGGCGAGGAGGTGCGAGGAGATGAGGACCGTGCGTCCCTCTTCGGCGAGGTGGCGCAGGAGCGAGCGCATCCACCGGATGCCCTCGGGGTCGAGACCGTTCGTGGGCTCGTCGAGCACCAGCACGCCCGGGTCGCCGAGGAGGGCCGTGGCGAGGCCCAGGCGCTGCCGCATGCCGAGCGAGAACCCGCCGACGCGACGTCCGGCGACGTCGGCGAGGCCCACCAGGCCCAGGACCTCGTCGACGCGCGAGGTCGGAAGCTTCGCGGCGCGGGCGTACACCTTGAGGTGGTTCGCGGCGGAGCGGCCGGGGTGGAAGCTCGAGGCCTCGAGGGCCGCTCCCACCGTCTGCAGGGGGGACGCGAGATCGGTGTAGCGCTTGCCGCCGATCGTGGCCGTGCCCGACGTCGGGCGCACCAGCCCCAGCAGCATGCGCAGCGAGGTGGTCTTGCCGGCACCGTTGGGACCGAGGAAGCCGGTGACGAGGCCGGGTTCGACACGCGCGTCGAGCGAGTCGACGGCGGAGACCGCACCGAACCGTTTGGTCAGGCCGGTGAGTTCGAGCACCTGTCCCTCGGGCATGCGGCACCTTTCGTTCGACGGGCGTTCTGCCCATCTTCCCCGATCCGGGGCGGAAAACGCACCTCCGGGCGGGCGGAGAAGCCGTCGAGCGCCTGTGTAACGTGGCAGCGTGAACGCTCAGCGAGCCGACGACGACGCCGTGCTGGTGCACGCCCTCCGCGGTGTCGGGCATCTGACCCTCAACCGACCGCGGGCGATCAACGCGCTCGGACTCGACATGATCCGCGACCTCGCCGCGGCCCTCGACCGGTGGAAGGACGACACCGACATCGAGCTCATCCTGCTCGACGGGGCGGGCGAGCGGGGATTCTGCGCGGGCGGCGACGTCCGCGCACTGCACGGACTGGTCGTGGACGGTCGCGTCGACGACGTGCACACCTACTTCCGAGAGGAGTACGCGCTCGATCACCTCATCGCGACGTACCCGAAGCCCGTCGTCGCGATCGCGGACGGCGTGACCATGGGCGGCGGCATCGGCCTCGCCGGTCACGCCGCGATCCGCATCGTCACCGAGAACTCGCGTCTGGCGATGCCCGAGACCCGCATCGGGTTCACCCCCGACGTGGGCGGGTCCTGGTTGCTCTCCCGCGCGCCCGGCCGGCTGGGCGAGTACCTCGGGCTGACCGGGGCGACGATGGATGCCGCGGACGCGATCTACGCGGGATTCGCCGACCACCTCGTGCCCACGGCCCACCTGCCGGCGCTGTACGACGCGTTCCAGGTGCGGGCCGACCCCGCCAGCCCCACCGAGCTCGTGCTGCTGTTCGACGAGACCGCGGGCCCGTCCCGGCTGGAGGCCGCGCGGGAGTGGATCGACGACGCGTTCGCCGCGGATGACGTGCACGGCATCCTGGAACGCCTGCGCGCCCGTCCCGAGCCCGACGCGCACGAGACGGCGGAGCTGCTGGCGTCTTCCGCCCCCACCGCCGTCGCCGTGACGCTGGCGGCGGTCCGCCGGGCGCGGACGCTCCCGGATCTGCGGGCCGCTCTCGCCCAGGAGTACGGTCTCGTCATGTGGTTCGCCCAGACCCAGCCCGACCTGGTCGAGGGCATCCGCGCGCAGCTCATCGACAAGGATCGCTCGCCGACGTGGTCGCCGGGGCGTCACGAGGATCTCGCGCCCGAGGTCGTGGCATCCGCCCTCGCCCACGAACCGGCGACGCCGCTCTGGTGAGGCGCCGGTGACCCGCAGAAGACGTCGGTGGTCGATCGGGCACCTGCTCGACGGCTTCTTCTTCGTGTTCGCGGGTCTCGCCGCCATCTGGCTCGCGTACCTGAGCCTCACGCAGGCGTTCCAGGTGGGGTGGGCGGGCGTGCTGCTCGCCATCGCCTTCTGGGGGCTCCTCGCCTACCTCGTGCTGCCGCGCCTGCACCGCATCCTCACCTCGATCTACGTGCCCGACTACTTCATGGGGCGCACACGTACCTCGGACGGCCTTCTCGGCGACCCGGTCAACCTCGCCCTGCTCGGGGAGCGGGAGCAGATCGAGCGGGCGATGGCCGCGGCCGGATGGATCGCCGCCGACCCGGTCGGGTGGGGATCGTCATGGCGGATCATCACCTCGACGCTCCGTCGGCGCAGCTACCCCCGTGCTCCCGTCAGCCCGCTCTTCCTGTTCGGCCGCATGCAGGACCTCGCGTACCAGCAAGAGGTCGCCGGATCGCCCGCGCAGCGCCACCACGTCCGCTTCTGGCAGTGCCCGGACGGGTGGCTGCTGCCGGGAGGACGCCGGGTCGACTGGCTCGCGGCCGGCACCTTCGATCGGGCCGTGGGCCTCTCGCTCTTCACCCTCCAGGTCACGCACCGCATCGACGCCGACACCGACATCGAACGCGATCACATCGTCGAGAGCCTGACGGGCGTCCCCGGGGTGAGGGTCGACGTGATCCGCGACTTCGCGACCGGCTATCACTCGCGCAACGGAGGGGGAGACAGCATCACGACCGACGGCGATCTGCCGATCCTCGACGTCCGGGAGATCCGGATTCCGGATGCCGAGCAGCAGACGCCGCCGGCTTTCCCCGCCGACGCGGGAGTCGAGCGATGAGCGTGTCGCGAGCGCCGCGCAAGAGAGCCGCCTTCGAGCCCCTCGCCCCGCCCGCGGAGCGGAATCCCCGGATGCGGCGCCCCGCCGCGACCATCGCGGGGGGAGTGCTCGTGCTCCTCCGTGCCCTCTCGGGCGCGGTGTGGGGAGCGGCCGTGCTGTTCGGGCTGCCGCCGTGGCTGCGAGCGGTCGCGGGGTTCGCGAACGGCGACAACACGATCCCCGCCGAGGAGACCCTGGACGATCTGGGCCTGCCGCCCGAGGTGTTCGTCGGCGTGCTCGGCGTGGTGTTCCTCGTGCAGGTGGTGTTCGGCATCCTGCTCCTCCGGGGGAGCAATGCGGCGCGCATCATCGTGATGATCGTGTCGACGATCTCGATCGTCACGGCGTTCGTGAGCTGGTGGCAGGTGGGCGCCGAGATCACCGTCGCCACCACCCTCGTGACGTTGGCGCTGGACATCCTCGTGCTGCTCGCCCTGTCGAGCCGGGATGCCGCGGCTTTCGCGCGCCGCAACGAGAAGCGCGACTGACCCCCGCGGCTCCGGGACCCCGGGTGCGGCATCCGTTCCCGTCCGGCGCGCGGACAGGTGGGGCGGGTTAGCCTGAGAGGCGCCGCGCACGCGCGCGGCGGAGGGGAGGACGCAGGTGTTCGACAGCCCGATGTCGGTCTCGGCCTACGAGGTGCTCCGCGTGACGGTCGACGTCGACGACGAGGCGCTGCGCCGTGCGTATCGCGCCCGCCTGCGCGAGACCCATCCCGACACCGGTGGCGATGCGGCCCTGTTCGTGCAGGTGCAGCGCGCGTGGGAACTCGTCGGAACGCCCGAGGCCCGCGCCGCCTACGATCGCGGCCGCGGAACGTCCTCGGCGGAATGGGGCGCGGGGCCTGCGGCATCCGCCCCCTCCCGTCCGGCGGACACGCGTCCGCGCGCACGCTCGCACGGACAGCCCGGGGGATGGCGGCGCGAGCGGTATCTGTCGCTGATCCGCGAGTGGGTCGGACGCGGGGTCGACCTCGCCGATCCCTACGACCCGGCGCTCGTGCGCTCGGCGCCTCCCGAGATCCGGCATATCCTCGCCGATGCGCTCGCCGAGGAGGAGACGGCGCGACTCGTCGCGGAGCTCGGTATGGGCTACACGGTGTGGCATGACGTGTTCGCCGACAGGGACGGGCGGGACCCGGAACAGAAGATCGACCACCTGGTGCTCGGCCCGAGCGGGCTCTACGCGATGCTGAGCGAGGACTTCGGGGGACCGGTGGGGATTCGGCGCGGAGAGATCTCGGGGGCGAACGTCATCGGGTCTCCCGTCACGCAGCTCGTCTCGCGCGCCCGTGTCGTCGCGCGCGCGGCCGGGGTGCGCTTCAGCGGTGCGATCGTCGTGCTGCCCGACGACGCGGTGCTCGACGCGATCACCGACCTCGGCAAGGTCCGCGGCACGCCCGTGGCGCTCGTGACCCGCAGCGCTCTGACGACGCTGTTGCGGCGTGGCATCCCCGGGGCGCGGGAGGTCGGCGGCACCGAGCTGTTCGACATCCGGACGCGCCTGCAGCAGCGGGTCCGGCACGTCTGAGGCTTCACGTGCGTCGGCGTGGGCCCGCGGCGTCGCTCCGCGCATCGCCGGTCGCGGCGCGGTCGCGGCGCGCTCGCGCGGCGGGCGGGGCATGCCTAGGGTGGGGGAATGAGTACCGACGAGACCCCGGACGCCCCCGGATCCGAGGACACGGCGTCCGACGACATGAAGCGCAAGTTCCGTGAGGCGCTGGAGAAGAAGAACGGGCAGCAGCGCGCGGGTCAGGCGCACCTCGACGGCAACTCCGCGGTGCACGGGACGCATGCCGCCGTGACCAAGCGCGAGTTCCGCCGCAAGAGCGGCTGATCGGGGCTCTCGGTCACGGCTCCCTCGGCTCGGACGGCCGGCGGAGCGGCGCCTCGAAGAACGCGAGTTCGAGCGCCATAGAGCGATCGTAGGCCGCGGCCATCGCGGCCCGGACGGTGGGGGATGCCGTCCGCGCGGCGGCATCCGTGATCCGCGCGGCGGTGGCCGAGGAGGCCGCGAACCGCTCGTCGCCGTACGCGGTGAGCCAGTCGGCGTAGGGATGGTCGGCATCGAACGTGCCGCGCCAGCGGACGCCGATGTCGGTGTAGAGCACGAAGCACGGCAGGATCGCGGCGACCAGGGTCGGGTACGAGCCGGAGGCGGACGCCGCGTGCAGGTGGTCGGTGTAGTCGAGGGTGGACGCGGCCGGCGCGAGCCCGGTGGGGTCGACGTGCGACTGGTGGAGTGCGGCCTCCTCCTCGAGGCACGACACCGATGCCGCGGCCCAGAAGCGCTGCTCGTCGACCGTGGGGGCGAGCGCCGCCGCCCGCGCGAGGACGCGCGCGTACTCGCGCAGGTAGAGCAGGTCCTGGCCGAGGTACCACGCGAACGCGGCGCGATCGAGGTCTCCGGATGCCAGTCCCCGCACGAACGCGCAGGCGTCGACGTCGGCGCGGGTCGAGGCGGTGGCCTCCCATCGCTCGGAGCTCCATGACCGCCCGAGCTCTGCGCGGGCGACATCGATGTGCGGGCGGAGTTCGTGCAGGTGGTCGATCGGGCCGTTGCCGCGGCCGACGCGCAGGGCATCGGCGTGTTCGAGGGCTCCCGTGAGCCACGGCTTCGCGCGCTCCAGCGCCGCGAGCCAGGGGAGACCGTAGGCGCCGAGGGTGGCCATGGCGGACGACAGCGAGCAGCCCGTACCGTGCGTGTGGCGGGTGTCGACGCGGCGTCCGGGCACCGGGTGCACGCCGCCGGCGTCGACGATGGCGTCGGGGCTCTGGGCGCCGTCGAGGTGGCCGCCCTTCAACAGGACGGTGGTGTCCGCGTCTCCGGCGAGGAGGCGAGCCTGCGCGACGGCCGCGTCCCAGGTGGAGGCGACGGGTCGATCGACGAGGACGGCGAGCTCGGGAAGGTTCGGGGTGACCAGATCGGCGCGGCGACAGAGCGCGCGGACCGCGGCCTCGGCGTCGGCGTCGAGCAGGCGATCGCCGCTGGTCGCGACCATGACGGGGTCGAGGACGACGAGCGGCGGGCGCACCGCGGCGAGCCAGGCGTCGACCGTCTGGACGACGTCGGCGGAGCCGAGCATCCCGATCTTGACCGCGTCGATCTCGACGTCGTCGCTCACCGCGCGCAGTTGCGCGTCGAGGAACGCCGTCGGCGGCACGTGCACCTCGCGGACCCCGAGGGTGTTCTGGGCGACGAGAGCGGTGACGGCCGCCATGCCGTAGCCGCCGAAGGCGGCGATGGACTTCAGGTCGGCCTGGACGCCGGCGCCCCCGGTGGGGTCGGTGCCGGCGATGCTGAGGACGCGGGGGATCATGCCGCCGCCCTTCGGAGCTCGCGCACGACCGCGCCGGGATCGTCGGCCGCGCACACGGCGGAGACGACGGCGACCCCCGCCGCCCCCGCGCGGCGCAGGGCGGCGACGTCGTCGACGCCGATGCCGCCGATCGCGACGCACGGCAGAGCGGTGGATGCCGCCAGCTCGGCGAACCCGTCGACGCCGAGCGGCCGCGGGTGGTCGGGCTTCGTCGCCGTGGCGCGGATGACCCCCACGCCGAGGTAGTCGACGCTCCCCTCCGGGAAGGCGGCCGCCGCGGCGAGGTGCGCCGGGGTGTTCGCCGTCCAGCCGACGAGGGCGTCGGGGCCGAGGAGGGCACGCGCGGCCTCGACGGGAAGGTCGCTCTGTCCGAGGTGGATGCCGTCGACCCGGGCCCCCCGGTCGCGTGCGGCCAGCACGATGTCGAGGCGATCGTCGACGACGAAGAGGCACCGCCCCGCGACGACGTCGGCGAGGTCGAGCGTCCGGGCGAAGAGTTCGCCGCCGGTGGCGAGCTTGTCGCGCAACTGCACGACGGTGACGCCGGCGGTCACGGCCTCGTCGACGATGTCGCGCAGGCGCGAGAACGGCACGCGATGGTCGGTGACGAGGTGGAGGGAGAGGTCGGTCATCGCGTGACCTCCCCGCGGACTCGGAGGTCGGCGGGCTCGACCCGGGAGAGCTCGTCGAGGAAGGCGACGGCGAACGAGCCCGGACCTCGAGCTCCGGATGCCGCACGCTCCGACGCCACGGCCCAGACGGCGCTCGCCGCGATCGCGGCGTCGAACGGTTCCGCGACGGCCGCGAACGCCGCCATCGCGGCGCCCAGGGCGCAGCCGCCCCCGGTCACCTTGGTCAGCAGGACGCTTCCCCCGGCGATGCGGGCCGTGCGGGTGGCATCCACGATCAGGTCCGTCGGACCGGAGACGGCGACGGTTCCGCCGGTGCGCACCGCGAGGGCGCGGGCCGCGTCGAGCGCGTCGTCGGCGGCGTCGGTGGCGTCGACGCCGCGTCCGCCCGCTCCGGCCCCGGCCAGGGCGAGGATCTCGGACGCGTTGCCCCGGATGATCGCCGGTCGCGCGTCGAGCAGCTCGTGCGCGAGCGCCGTGCGCACGGGGAGGGCCCCGACGGCGACAGGATCGAGCACCCAGGGGGTGCCCGCCGCGACGGCTTCGCGCGCGGCGTCGCGCTGCTCGGCGGTGGGGGTGCCGAGGTTGACGAGCACGCCACCCGCGATACCCGCGAACAGACCTGCCTCGCCGGGGATGTCGCACATCGCGGGAGCTGCGCCGAGCGCGAGCAGCGCGTTCGCGGTGAAGTTGGTCACCACCGCGTTGGTGATGCACTGCGTGAGCGGAGCGGCCGCGCGGAGGAGAGCGAGCGCTTCGGGAGGGGTGGACGGAGACGACGACGTGCGAACGACCATTCGCGACATCCCTTCGCTAGTACGAACTAGATCAGGTTCGACGGGTGTGTTCTCAGCCCTGGCGGGCACCCCGTGTCACTGCGGGCGACGTTAGCACAGCGGTTCACGGGGGCTCGCGGCGGTGTCTCGGGTGGGGTGGTGCCCGGGTGGGGGTCGTGTCGCGGGTGGGGTGGTGCTCGGGTGGGGGTCGTGTCTGCGGGTGGGGTCGTGTCTCGGGTGGGGTGGTGTCTGTTTCGGATGGGGGCGGGGTCGAGCTGTGGGGTGCGGGGTCAGAAGGGGGCTGGGTTGTGGTCGGGGTCGGGTGGTGGTGGGTCGTCGGGGAGGAATCGTGTGGTGGGTGAGTAGGGGAGGGGTTCGTCGCAGTAGGTGCGGCCGGTGGGGCTGGTCCATTCGAGGATGCCGTTGGGGTGTTGGGTCACTTTCCAGCGGGTGAACTGTTTTTGGGTGTGGTGTCGTTGGCAGAGGTGGGCGAGGTTGCCGACATCGGTGCGACCGCCGAGTGCGTAATCGAGGGTGTGGTCGACTTCGGAGCGGATGGCGGGGACGGTGCATCCGGGCCAGCGGCAGTGGCGGTCGCGGGCGCGCAGGTACCGGTCGATCGCGGTGGTGCGGTGGTAGGTGTCGGTGTGCAGGACGGCCCCGGTGATGGGGTGGGTGATGATGCGGTCCCAGGGGACGGTGGTTGATTCGGCGAGGGCGCGGGCGGTGACGGCGTCGATGGGTGCGTGTCCGATGAGGTCTGCGGGGTCGGCGTTCTCTTGTGCGGGGTCGAGCATGGTGAGGGCGGGGACGACGACCTGGATGCGGGCGCGGATGGTGCCGAGGGTGCCGGGGCCGTCGTCGGTGCGGGTGGGGTCGGCGTCGGGGGCGGCGGTGAGCAGGAGGTCGGCGAGGATGTCGGCGCGCACCTGCGCGGTGGTGCGCTCGTCCGTGACCGTCACGGGGGTGTCGCCGCGGGTGTCGATGATCGTGCGGGCCTGCTGGGTGAGACGGTCGTAGATCCCCACGGCGAGGACGGTGGGTAGTGTCGCGACGAGGTCGGACATCCCGTCGTGCCCGGTGACGACGCGCACGCAGCGGGTGTCGCGGCCGCGCTGGTGGCGTTCGGTGATCGTGGTCGGGTGCAGGGCCTCCGCGAGCACGGCCAGGCGGGTGCGCAGTCGCCCCGGGCTGAGACCCGCGGCGGCGGTGGTGACAGCCAGGGTGTCGAACTCGGTGCGGGCCTCGGCGGGCAGGGGTGCTCCGATGTCGAGGATCGTGTGGACGTGGGCGCGGGTGAGTGCGCCGTGTTCCCAGGCGGTGAGGGTGGCGGGGTAGTCGTCGACGAGGGTCATGGCCCGGGTGATCTGGGTCTGCACGGACCGGTCGGAGGAGTGCTCGGCCGCGGCGATCTCGGACGCGACCTCCCGCAACGCCATCTCCGCGCCCCGGGAGGACGCGGGCCGTCCCGCCATGACATCGAGGGCGAGGTGTCCTGCTTCGGCCAGAGCGCGGGCGCGCGCCGCCTCGGCGGCGGCGACCGCGGCGCCGGTGCGGAGGACCTCCGCGAGCACCGCGGACAGGGCCCGCGGCCCGGAGCCCGGGGGTGTCGATGACGCGTCCATGAACATGTGTGCATGCTAGCGAGGGGGTCCGACATTCCCGGGTCCCGGACAGCCCCGCTGGGGACGAATTCCCCCACCCGACGAATGTGCAGGAAAGGCCCTCGCGCCTCGGTGTTCAACCGCCGACGGCCTCACCTGCTGACGCCCACCCGCGTCCCGCCGAAGCAGCCCGCCGCCCGCCGCGAGCCGTCAGCGATCGCCCAGAGCCGCCCGCACCAGCTCCATCGCGTCACCCGGCGCGACGCCCAGGCGGCGGACGGCGTCGGCGTAGGTCCGGGCAGCCTGTGCCGCTTGCGCTGCCGCCGAATCCCGGCCGCGAACGACGGTTCCGGCGCGCCCGCGGGTCTCGACGTAGCCCGCTTCCTCGAGCTCCTTGTACGCGCGGGCGACGGTGTTCGCCGCGAGCCCGAGGTCGGCCGCGAGCGTGCGCACCGGCGCCAGACGCGTTCCCGCGATCACCGACCCGTCGTCGATCGCGGCGATGATCTGCGCGCGCACCTGCTCGTACGGCGGCGCGGGGGAGCTGGCATCCACGCGGATGTCGATGCTCATCAGCCGTTCAGTCCGAAGAGGTCGAGAGGATGCGTCAGGCGCCACCACGGGTCCGGCGGGTCGATCGTGCCCGACAGCTGCGCGTCGACCGTGTCGGTGTCGAGCGGGCCGATGACCGTGAGGGTGCCGACGGTGTCGCCGGACGTCCGCGAATCGCCCAGGTCGAACCGCGTCGAGGTCTGGGCCACGGCGCTGTTCCACAGGACGACCGTGGCATCCGTGGTCGTGACGACATCGGCCTCCTGCCCCCAGAGCGTCTCGACCCGGCCGATCACCGTGCCCGCTGTCACCGAAGGGCGCGGCTGGAGCTCCTCCGCGATGCGGGCGTAGAGGTCGCGGCTGGCCTGGTTGCGCTCGTCCGGCCCGGGCTGACCGAGCACCGCGGCGTACGCGCGCACGGTCACCGTGCCGATGGTGAAGTCCTTCGCGGAGAGGAGGTTCCACGCGTCGAGGGTGCCCGTCTTGACCCCCACCACGCCGGGGTCGGCCAGCAGCGGATTGCCGTTCTTGAACGTTCCGGCGCCGGGCAGGGTGAGCTCGGGCGTCCGCACGATCTCCGCGATGACGGGGTTGGCGAGCGCCTTCTCGGCGAGGGCGATGAGAGCCGCGGGGGTCGCCGTGTTGCCGGCTTCGATGCCCGTCGGGTTCACGATCGTGATGCCCGTGATCCCCCTCTCCGCGAGGTAGGCGTTCGCCGCGGCGGCGAAATCGGCGTTGGAGGGGAAGAGATCGGATGCCAGACGCTGGGCGTAGTTGTTCGCGGACGCGATCAGCATGCCCTGGAGCATCTGCAGCTCGGTCAGACTGCCGTCCACGGGCACGTCGAGAGAGGACTCCCCGCGGGCCCGATACTGCCAGTAGTCCGCGCTGTCGGCCTGGGTGAACCCGTACGACGGACCCTGCTCGCCCCGCGCGAGCGGAAGGCGGTCGAGGACGACGAGCGCCGTCACGATCTTGGTGATGCTGGCGATGGACTCGGGGGCGGCCGCCGACGACGAGAGCTCGCCGGGTACGCCGTCGAGCGCGATCGCCGCCTCGCCCTGCGCCGGCCACGCGGGCTCGGCGGGCGGTGCCGCGGTGGGCTGGACGGCCACGGATCGGACCGTCGGCTGGACCGCCGAGAGCGGCCACAGCAGCGTCGCGGCGGTGTACGCGCCGACGAGAACGAGAAGGAGGATCGTCGGGACGACCGTCGCGGGACGCAGAGCCCGGCGACGACGACGCCCGGCCAGGAGGTCCGCGGGGCGACCGGTCGCTCCCGACACGACGAACGCGGGAGCCGGGCGCGGCGCCCCGGCGGTGTCGGGGTCGACCCACCCGAGTGCGCCCAGGGCCGCCGCTGTGGGATCCGCCGGGGGAACCGACACGGCGGGCGGCACGGCCACGTTCGCCCCGGGACCCGCATCGGGCGTCGCGGGCGCGGGTTCAGACGCGGGTGCGGACGCGGCATCCGAAGCCGGGTCCGCCGCCGTCACCGTTCGCGGCTCGGGCCTGGCGGCATCCGGAACGGGATCCGCCGTCGTCACCGCCCGCGGCTCGGGCCCGGCGGCATACGGAACGGGCTCCGCCGTCGTCGACCGCGGCTCGGCCCCGGCGGCATCCGGAATCGGTTCCGCAGTAGCCCGGGTCTCCGCAGGCGAGGTCGCGACGGGATCGTCGCCCCCGGATTCGGTCTCGGGACCGGGATCGGCCGCGGCGGGCGCCGCGTCGGCGGGCAGATCGGCGGAGTCGCGCGCGGCTCGCCGCGTGGCCGGGGTCTGCTCGTGCACCCGCCCACGCTACCCCGGGCGTCCCCCTATACTCGTCAGCACAACCACGGGAGTCCGGTGAGCCGGGCTGAGAGGAAGCGAATCCACGCTTCGACCGTCGAACCTGATCCGGATCATGCCGGCGCAGGGAGGAGAAGAAATGCACACGTCCACGTCTGCGCGCACGGCCCCGGCCGTCGCATCCGCCTCTCGCTTCTCGTGGCGGGTCGTCGACATCGTCGTCGCCGCCGTCCTCGGCGTCGCGGTCGGCCTCGTCTTCTGGGGCTGGAACACCGTCGGCGGTCTCTGGTTCGCAGCGATGGACGGCCTGACGCCCGGCCTCGGCGGCATCGCCGTCGGCATCTGGCTGATCGGTGGCGTGATCGGCGGACTGATCATCCGCAAGCCCGGGGCGGCGCTGCTCGTCGAGCTCATCGCGGCGGTCGTCTCGGCGCTCATCGGCAACGTGTGGGGCCCCTTGACCATCGTCTCGGGCCTCGCCCAGGGCCTCGGCGCCGAGCTGATCTTCCTCGCGTTCCTCTACCTGCGCTTCTCGCTCCCGGTCGCGATGCTCGCGGGCGTCGGTGCCGGTGTCGGCGCCTGGGTCAACGAGCTCTTCGTCGGCTCGTCGCCCAACATCGCCAAGACGGTCGAGTTCAACCTCACCTACCTCGGCACCCTCATCGTCTCGGGGGCTCTCCTGGCCGGGCTGGTCGGTTGGCTGCTGGTGCGCGCGCTCGCGGCGACGGGCGCCCTCAGCCGCTTCGCCGCCGGGCGGGAAGCACGCCGCGACGTCTGATGCCGGCCCCCGCACGCGTCGACGTCGAGGGCTGGGGGTGGCGCTACGCCGGCCGCAGGCTCCCCGCCACGCGTGACGTCGACCTGACGATCGAGCCGGGCGAGCGGGTCCTCCTGCTCGGCGCCTCGGGAGCCGGGAAGTCGACCCTGCTCGCGGGCCTCGCCGGACTCCTCGGCGGCAGCGACGAGGGAGAGGTCACCGGCCGGATCCTCGTCGACGACCGGGCCCCCGAGGGACAGCGCGGCCGTATCGGTCTCGTGCTCCAGGATCCCGAGGCGGGGATCGTGCTGTCGAAGGTCGGCGACGACGTGGCGTTCGGCTGCGAGAACCTCGGCGTGCCCGCGGCGGAGATCCCGTCGCGGGTGGCGGAGGCCGTGGCATCCGTGGGTCTGTCCGTTCCCCTCGACCGCCCGACCAAGGCGCTCTCGGGCGGGCAGAAACAGCGTCTGGCGCTCGCGGGGGTGCTCGCGATGCGTCCGGGACTGCTGCTGCTCGACGAGCCGACCGCGAACCTCGACCCCGAGGGGGTCGCCGAGGTGCGTGCCGCCGTCGAGCACGTCGCGCGCACCGACGGGACGACCGTCGTGCTGATCGAGCATCGCACCGCGGTGTGGGTCGACCTGATGACCCGTGTCGTCGTCCTGGCGCCGGGCGGCGGGGTGCTCGCCGACGGACCGCCGGACCGCGTGTTCGCCGCGCACGGCGACGCTCTCGCCGCGGCGGGGGTGTGGGTGCCGGGACGCGCGGTGGAGCTTCCCGTGCTTCCGCCGCTCGCGATCCCGGATGCCTCCCTCTCGACGTCGGCGCTGTCGATCGGGCGCGAGAAGCACACCGTCGTCGCCGCGGGCCTCGAGCTGTCCGTGCCGCGCGGAGCCGGAACGGTGATCACCGGACCCAACGGGGCGGGCAAGTCCACCCTCGCCCTGACCCTCGCCGGGCTTCTGCCCGAACTCTCGGGGGAGGTCGTCGCCGCGGAATCCCTCGCGGCCCGCGGCATCCGTCGTCCGTCGCGGTGGCGCTCGACCGAGCTGCTCACGCGCATCGGCACGGTCTTCCAGGAGCCGGAGCACCAGTTCCTCGCCTCGACCCTCCGCGACGAGCTCGCCGTCGGACCGCGGGCTCTGCGGATGCCGGCGGCCCAGGTCGACGCGATCGTGGACGAGCTGCTCGAGCGGTTGGATCTGGCATCCCTCGCCCTGGCCAACCCCTTCACCCTGTCGGGCGGCCAGAAGCGGCGGTTGTCGGTCGCGACGGTGCTCGCGGCCTCGCCGGAGGTGATCGTGCTCGACGAGCCGACGTTCGGGCAGGATCGTCGCGGGTGGAGCGAGCTCGTGGGCTTGCTGCAGCGCGAGATCGCGCGCGGGCGGACCGTCGTCGCGGTGACCCACGACGCCGACGTCGTGCGGCACCTGGGGCAGCACCGCATCGTGCTCGGAGCCGTGGCGTGACCGCCGTGGACGCCGCGGGGCGCACCGCGTGGCTCGACGGGGTCAACCCGGTGACGAAGGTCACGATGGTGGTGGTGCTGGCGCTGCCGCTGCTGATCACGGTGGACGCGGTGAGCGCGGCCACGGCCCTCGCGCTCGAGCTGCTGTGCGTGCCGGTGACGGGCCTGGCGTACCGGGTCGTGCTGAAGCGACTGGTGCCGGTGCTGCTGTTCGCGCCGGTCGCGGCGGTGAGCATGCTGCTGTACGCACGGCCCGGGGGGACCGTCTACGGGACCTTCCTCTTCGCGACGATCAGCGACGACTCGCTCGCCCTGTCGTTCGCGGTGCTGCTGCGCGTGCTCGCGCTCGCGTTGCCGATGATCCTCCTCTTCGCCCGCACCGACCCGACCGAGCTGGCCGACGCGCTGTCGCAGGTCGCGAGACTCCCCAGCCGCTTCGTGCTCGGGGTGCTCGCGGGGGCGCGGACGGTCGGACTGTTCGTCGACGACTGGCGCACGATGACCCTCGCCCGGCGCGCCCGCGGCCTCGGCGATCGGGGGGCGCTCCGCCGGTTCTTCTCGATGGCGTTCGTGTTGCTGGTCTTCGCGGTGCGCCGGGGGACGACGCTCGCCACCGCGATGGAGGCGCGCGGCTTCGGTGCCGACGTCGAGCGGACGTGGTCGCGTCCCTCGACCCTGTCGGGCCGGGATGCCGTCGCCCTCGTCGGCTCCCTCGCCCTCGTCGCCGTGGCGCTCATCGCCGCGGTGGTGTCGGGGGCGTTCCGCGTGGTGGGCACCTAGGCATAGGCACGCGTGCCGCGCTGCGACGCCGCGTGCGGAGGTTTGAGTGTCCAAGGATCCCGGACACTTTTCGAGTTCGTCCGGGTGTTTGGACACTCAACGGGCTGGGGCTGGGGCGTGTGCGCGCTCAGGTCGCGTTCCACAGCGCCCGGTAGAACGCCAGGCGGGTGGCATCCGGAATCACGCCGTAGGCGGCGAGGAGCGATTCCTCCCACCCGGGGCCGTAGTTCCCGGTCGTCGACATCGCCGCAACCGCGATGTCGGCCCAGCGGTCCGCGACGCCGAGGGCGCCGAGGTCGACGTGCGCCGTCCACTCGCCGTCGTCGCCGATGAGCGTGTTCGGCGCGCAGGCGTCGCCGTGGCACACGACGAGCCGGTCGATCGGCGGGGCCTCGTGCAGCTCTTCGGGAACCCGGATGCCGCGGGCAGCGGCGTTCGCGAGACGGTCGGGCACTCCCCACGAGAAGGGACACTCCGCCACCGGCACCGCGTCGTGAAGGGCCCGGAGTCCTCGGCCCACCGCGCGCACGGCCCGGGCGGGATCGGCGACCCAGCGCGGATCGACCGCCGAGAGACCCGCCGCCGCGGTCACGAGCCATTCGTGCGTGGCATCCCGGCCCTCGTCGAGCACCCGCGGCACGGGCGTGAACGCGCTCGCCCAGCGCAGACGCTCGGCCTCGGCGCTCATCGAGGTCTCGGTGTTGCGCGGACCGTACTTCACGAACCGGATGCCGTCGACCCCCGTCGCCCGGAACGTCAGTCCGCCGATGCCGTTGCGCCAGACCGGCTCGAGAACGGCGTCGCCGGCGAGCTCTCGCACACGGAGCGGGACGGGCTCGGAGGCCGCGGGAATGGTCACCGCTCGATCATCTCCCCGTTCCCGCCGGCCGGGAAGCGCCGTGCGTCGGGGAGGGTCGAGAGGGTCGCGTGCTCCGGCGGTCTGAGGCGCCCTGCGCGGAGGGGCGGACGGAGGAGGCGGAGAGGAGACGGGCACAATGGAAAGTCGGGGGTGTCATGGAACTGTCGCTGGGGATTCTCGCGGTGAGCGTCGCGGTGGCCGCGGCGGTGCTCTTCGCCGCCCTGCCGCGGATCGGCACGCCGGGCGCGATGACGTTGTTCCTGCGCTATGCCGCGGTGTCGGGCCTCTCGGCGGTGGGCTCGAGCGCGATGTACTTCATCTACACGGCGGGCGGCGGCATCATCGCTCTCGTCCTCGGTGACGTCGCGATGGTGCTCGCCCCCGCGCTGCTGCTCGTGGCGCTGAGGGTCCTCGCGGGCCGGCGGGCGCGACGCTGGGCGACCGCCAGCCTGGTGCTGGCCCTGGTGACGGCCGTCGTGACGGCGACGGTGCCGTTGCCGGCCTCCCTGGCGGTGAAGATCCTCCTCATCACGGTGCCGTGCGCGCTGTGCGCGCTCGACGCGGCGCGTTCGCGCCTCGAACCGCGCTGGCCGATGCGCCTGATCCTGGCCGCGAACGCCGTGTACGCGGTGTACTCGGCGGCCCGCGTCGCCGTGGGGCTCACGGCGGGGTGGGAGTCGTCGCTCTACGATCTCGGGTTCTCCTTCGGCCCGGCGACCTTCGCCGGGTCCCTCGCCATCGTCGCGATCGGTGTCGCTGTCGTGCGTGTGCGCATCGGACCGCGCGCCGCGGTGGTCTCGGGGGCTTGCCCTGCGGGACGCTCGGTCGTCCTGGGCGACTGGCCGCTGGCATCCGCGGCCTACGGGCAGGAGCGCATGCGCGCGATGGTGGCCGAGTTGCAGAGTGCGGCGCGGTCACTCGACGAGGGGGCGCGAGACCTGCCCCGCGGGGTGGGGATCTCGATGCCGGACGCGATCGCGAAGCTCGGCGAATGCCTGCGCGACATGTACGACTGGAAGCCCGACGAGGTGGCGTTGCTCGTCGACGGGGCGACGACGGCCGCCGTCCACACGCACCCGCAGCGGTCGCGGCGCGGGCGTACGGAGAGCTCGGCGCGAACCTGAGTCCCGGGTAGGGTGGTACTGAGTTTCTGCTTCGAAGGAGAACGCATGGACATCTCAGGAGCTGCCGCCCTCGTCACCGGCGGTGCATCGGGGCTGGGTCTGGCCACCGCGCGCCGCCTCGCCACGGCCGGGGCGCACGTGACGATCGTCGACCTGCCCTCGTCCCCCGGCGCGGCGGTGGCCGACGAGCTCGGTGGAACCTTCGCCCCGGCCGACGTCACCGATGCCGGGCAGATCGCGTCCGCCGCGGCGCTCGCCGCGGAAGCCGGTCCGCTGCGGGTCGTGGTCAACTGCGCCGGCATCGCCCCGCCCGCCAAAGTGCTCGACCGCGAGGGCGCTCCCTCGCCGCTCGCCGACTTCGAGCGGGTGATCCGCGTCAACCTCATCGGCACGTACAACGTCATCGCGCAGACCTCGGCCGTCATGGCGCAGACCGATCCCTCCGACGGGGGCGGCGGCGACCGTGGCGTGATCGTGAACACCGCGAGCGTCGCGGCCTTCGACGGACAGATCGGCCAGCCCGCGTACTCCGCGAGCAAGGGCGGCGTCCACGCGATGACCCTCCCCATCGCTCGCGAGCTCGCGCGCCACGGCATCCGGGTCGTCACCATCGCCCCCGGGATCATGGAGACGCCCATGCTGAAGGGCCTGCCGCAGGCCGCTCAAGACTCGCTCGGCCAGCAGGTGCCGTACCCCTCGCGCCTCGGTGCCCCCGACGAATACGCGCGGCTCGTGCTGAGCATCGTCGACAACGGCTACCTCAACGGCGAGACGATCCGCCTCGACGGCGCGATCCGGATGGCGCCGAAATGACCGACGGCATCCTGCTCCACGTCGCGGACGGTCTCGCGCGCGTCACGTTCGACCGCCCGGCCTCGCTGAACGCGATGGACTTCCCCATGGCCCGCCGCTGGCGCGAGGTCGCGCACGAGGTGACGTCGGATGCGTCCATCGGAGCCGTGATCCTGGATGCCAACGGCCCCGCGTTCTGCGCCGGCGGCGACGTGGTCGCCATGTCGACGAGCGGGTCGTCCGGGGCCGAGGTCACCGAGACCGCCACAGCGATCCACGACGGCATCCGCACGTTCGCCGAGGCGCCGCTGCCGATGGTCGCGGCCGTGCAGGGAGCCGTCGCGGGCGGCGGCCTGGGCCTCATGCTCACCGCCGACTACGTCGTCGCGAGCGAGAACGCGCGTTTCGTCAGCCGCTACGCCAACATCGGTCTGACCCCCGACCTCGGGGTTTCCACGCTCCTGCCCGCCGCGATCGGCCAGCGTCGGGCGCTGCAGCTGCTGCTGCAGGACCGGATGTTGTCGGCTGACGAGGCCCGGGACTGGGGTCTCGTCGCCGAGGTCGTGGCCTCCGCGGATCTCGCTGCACGCGCGGAGGAGATCGCGCGCTTCTGGCTCGACGGGGCGACGGCCGCGTTCGGGCAGGCCACGCGCCTCGTGCGCGTCGGCGCGGGTCGCACGTTCGCCGACAACCTCGCCGACGAGGCCGCCACGATCGGCGCCGCCTTCGACACCCCCGAGGCGCGGGCGCGGGTCGCCGCGTTCGCCGCCGCCTCCGCGAAAGGACGCTCGTGATCCCCACCACCCCTCCAGCCGCCGCTGGCGCGGCGCCCGGAGCCTCGGGCGGCGTGGGCCCGCTCTCCGGCAAGACCATCTTGATGTCGGGCGGCAGCCGCGGCATCGGCCTCGCGATCGCGCTGCGGGCGGCCCGCGACGGAGCGAACATCGCGATGCTCGCCAAGACCGACACCCCGCACCCGAAGCTCGAGGGGACCGTGCACACCGCCGCCGAGGCGATCCGCGCGGCGGGCGGTCGCGCGTTGCCCATCGTCGGCGACGTGCGCGACGAGGCATCCATCACCGAAGCCGTGATGCGCACGGTGGGGGAGTTCGGCGGCATCGACATCGTCGTCAACAACGCCAGCGTGATCGACCTCTCGGGCTCGCTCGAGCTCGCGACGAAGAAGTACGACCTCATGCAGGACGTCAACGTGCGCGGCACGTTCCTGCTCTCGCGGGCGGCGATCCCGCAGCTGAAGGATGCCGAGAACCCGCACATCCTCTCGCTCTCGCCGCCCCTGAACGTCTCGGCGAAGTGGCTGGGCGCGCATACGGGGTACAGCCTCGCGAAGTTCGGAATGACGATGGCGACGCTGGGTCTCGCCTCCGAGTTCGCCGGCGACGGGATCGCCGCGAACACCCTCTGGCCCCGCACGACGATCGCGACCGCGGCCGTGCAGAACGTCATCGGCGGCGACCGTCTCATGCGGGTGTCGCGCACGCCCGAGATCTACGCGGATGCCGCGTACGAGGTGCTGACCGCGCCGTCGCGCGAGCGGACCGGGCAGACGCTCATCGTCGAGGACGTGCTCCTCGCCGCCGGGGTCACCGACTTCTCGGGCTATGCCGCGGTGCCGGGGACGCCGGATGAGGCGATGTACCCCGACATCTTCTTGGACTGACGCCCTCGGAGGGGTCGTCCTCGCGTCAGCTCTCGCCGCGGAACAGGGCGAGCGGGTCGAGGTCGTCCTCGCCCTCGGACAGGGCGTGCGCCACGCGATTCTTCGCGCTGACCAGGTGCGTTCGCAGCAGCTCCGCCAGGCGTTCGGCGTCGCCGTCGCGGATCGCGGCGAGCATCTCGCGGTGCTCCTCGTCGGCTTGGCCGCGACCGCCGAGGTGATCGATGTTCTCTTGGGAGTAGGGCTGCACCGCGGCGAGCAGTCCGCGCAGGATCTCCGCCGTGCGGGGGCGTCCCGCCGCGTCGTACAGGCGCGAGTGGAACTCGAAGTTCGCGCGCATCCACCGGCCGACGTCGTCCGCGGACTCCATCTCGGCGACGCGTGACTCCAGTGCGGTGATCTCGCCCCGCGTGATGCGGCGAACGATGTCGTCCGCGATCGTCGGCTCGAGCAGGAGGCGCAGCTCGTAGAGCTCGTCGAGCTCGTCGCGATCGAGCGTGCGGACGGAGGCGCCCCCGCCGGGCGTCATCTCGATCACGCCCTCCGTGGCGAGGATGCGCAGCGCCTCGCGCACGGGGCTGCGGCTGACGTCGAACCTCCGGGCGAGATCCTCCTGCACGAGCGCCGCCCCCGGGGGGATGACCTTCTCCCGGATGGCCAGGGCGATCCGCGAAGCGATCACCTCGGGGCTCATCGATGCCGCCACGTTGCCTCCTCGTTCGGTCGCAGACGCCGTCGCCCGTTTCGTTCGAGGATAGGGGCGACCGCGTTGCGTATCCATTGGATCCAGTGTATACAGTGGATACGCGTTTCCCCGACGCGGCATCCCGAACCCCGACGATGGAGTTTCTGCAATGAGGCACGATGTTCGACCGAACCGGCGCGTCCGCCGGCTGATCCCGCTCGCCGCGCTCGCGGCGGCATCCGCCCTCGTCCTCTCCGGCTGCGGCGCCGACGGCACCACCGGCACCGGGAGCATCTCGGACGGCGGCGAACCGCAAGCGGGCGGCACCCTCACCGTGGCCCTGTCCGCGACGCCGTCGATCATCGACCCGTTCGCGACGAGCCTGCAGGCCGACTGGGTCATCGCCCGCCAGGTGTGCGAGCCCCTCTTCGACGTCTCGACCTCGTTCGAGGTCGGCCCCGTGCTCGCGAAGGACCTCGTCGACAACGGCGGGGGCAGCTACACGCTCACCCTGCGCGACGGCGTGACCTTCCAGGACGGCGAGCCCTTCACCTCGGCCGACGTCATCGCGAGCCTCAACCGCTACTTCCTCACCCCGGGCAACGGCTCGATCCTGAAGTCGCTCACCACCTCGATCGAGGCCGTCGACGACACGACCCTCACGATCACGCTGAACACGCCGAGCCCCCTCCTGCCGACGCTGCTCACGACCGCCTACATGATGCCCGCGAGCATCGTGAAGGACCGGCCGATCACCGACGCCGTGACCGATCTCGTGTGCACCGGCCCCTACAAGCTCACCAGCTACGCGGCCGACGGCGATGTCGTGCTCGACCGCTGGGACGGCTACCAGAAGCTCGACACCCCCGGCGACGGCGGGCTCGGCGCCAAGAACGCGTACGCCGACCAGATCGTGTTCACCCCGATGCCCGAGGCGTCCACGCGTCGTCAGGCGACCGAGGCCGGTCAGGTCGACATCGGCGGCTCACTGTCGTACGACGACTACGACTCCGTGAGCAGCGGCGGGGTGGCCCAGGCCGTTCTGCTCAGCCCGACCTCGGGCTCGACCGTCGTGTTCAACAAGGCGCAGGGCATCATGTCGAACGTCGCCATGCGGCAGGCGTTCCTCGCCGCGCTGAACATGGACGACATCATGCTCGCCGCCTTCGGCAACCCCGAGTTCTACTCGGTGGACGGCAGCATCATCCCCGCGGTGAACAGCACCTGGGCGACCGACGCCGGGACCGAGAACTACAACAAGCCCGATCTCGACCGCGTCAAGAAGCTCCTCGACGAGGCCGGCTACACGGGCGAGCCGATCCGCTGGCTCACCACCAAGGAGGACCCCTCCTGGTACGGCCCGTCGCTCCCCGCCCAGCAGCAGTTGAAGGAGGCCGGCATCAACATCGACCTGCAGGTGATCGACCGCGCCAGCGTCATCCAACGGCGCACCGACCCGACCGCCTTCGACCTGTTCTCGTCCGGCATCCCGACCTACGCCGACCCGGTGCTGCTGCCCTACCTGCAGCAGACCTTCCCCGGCGCGTGGGTCTCGCCCGACCGCGATGCGCTGCTGTCGACGCTGTCGACCGAGTCCGACCCCGCCGCCCGCAAGGCGACGTGGGAACAGCTGCAGACCCTCGTCTACGAGGACCTGCCGTTCCTGAAGTTCGGGACGTCGCGCCCGCTGCTGATCACCGCCAACCGCGTGCACACCGAGCACCCGGACGAGCTGGCCGGCTGGTACTACAACACCTGGCTCGACCAGTCCTGATCCCGCTCCACCCCTGACAAGGATCCCCCCATGTCCGAGATGACCGTCCCCACGACGACGTCGATCGAAGCGGCGGCCGCGCGCACCGTGCGACCACGACTGTGGCGTCGACTCCTTCACCGACCGATCGCCGTGGTGGCGCTCATCCTCCTTCTCGTGATGGCGGGGGCGGCTCTGCTCGCCCCCGTCCTCGCGGGGGATCCGAACGCCTTCGTCGCCGTCGAACGCCTGCGTCCGCCCTCCGCGGCGCACATCTTCGGCACCGACAACCTCGGCCGCGACGTGTACTCGCGCACCGTCTTCGGCGCTCAGGCGTCGCTCACCGTCGGCATCGTCACCGCCGCGATCACGACCGCGATCGGGGTGGTCCTCGGCATCCTGGCCGGCATGTTCCGCTGGTTCGACGCGATCGTCATGCGCATCGTCGACGGCGTGATGTCGTTCCCGATCATCGTTCTCGCCCTGGCCATGACGGCGATCCTCGGACCCGGGCTCGGGACGGTGATCCTCGCGATGACCATCGTGTTCGTCCCGGGCATGACGCGCGTCGTCCGCAGCTCGGCCCTCGTGGCGAGCGAACTGCCGATGGTCGACTCGGCCCGCGCGATCGGCGCCGGCAGCGTCCGCATCTTCTGGCGCTACATCCTCCCGCAGGCCACGACGCCCGTGCTCGTGCAGGCTGCCATCACCTTCACGACCGCCGTCCTCGTCGAGTCCGCGCTGAGCTTCATCGGCGCGGGCCTGCCGCCGAACGTCCCGAGCTGGGGAGCGTCGCTGTCCGAGGCCCGCAGCTACCTCACCTCCGCGGTGTGGATGTGGGGATTCCCGGGACTCGCGCTCATCCTCACGGTCCTCGCCATGAACATCGTCATCGACAACGTCCGTGACATCCTCGACCCGCGCGCCGGAGGCCGCTGACATGCTCCGCTATCTCGCGCAGCGCCTCCTCGCGCTGCTGCCCACCGTGGCCGTGCCCCTGGTGCTGGTCTTCCTCCTGCTGCGCCTGGCCCCGGGCGATCCGGCCGCCATCCTGCTCGGCGACTCCGCGACGCCCGACCAGGTCGCCGCGCTCCGCGAGCAGCTGGGCCTGAACGCTCCCCTCTGGGAGCAGTTCGGCCGGTTCCTCGGCGACGTGGTCACCCTCCGCCTCGGCGACAGCCTCTTCCTCGGCAAGCCGGTGGTCGACGTCATCCCCGACTACGCCCTCGTGACCCTCGAGATCAGCGTCATCGCGCTGATCGTGGCGCTCGTGCTCGGCATCGGGCTCGGTGCGCTCGCCGCGTTCCGCAGCGGCCGCCCCGCCGGCCGCGTCGCCACGGCCCTCGGCATCATCGGCATCTCGGTGCCTCAGTTCGTCGTCGCGCTGATCCTGATCGTCGTCTTCGCCGCCTGGCTGCACTGGTTCAACGTCGGCGGCTTCGTGCCGATGTCGAAGGGGTTCTGGCCGCACCTGCGCTCGATCACCCTCCCGGCGCTGTCGCTCGGGATCGCCGAGTCGGCGTTCGTGGCCCGCATCACCCGCGGCGCGATCCTCGACGTCGTCCGCGAGCCGTTCGTCACGACCGCCCGCTCGCTCGGGGTCGCCCCCCGACGCATCGCCGCGGTCCACATCGTGCGCGTCGCCGCCCTGCCCATCATGACCGTCGCCGGTCTGCTGGTCGCGAGCCTGCTGTCGGGCAGTGCCGTCGTCGAGACGATCTTCGGCGTTCCGGGGATGGGCCGCCTGCTCCTGGATGCCGTCGGGCGCCGGGACTACTCGCTGGTGCAGGGCATCGTGCTGTTCACCGGCCTGTTCGTGATCATCGTCAATCTCCTGGTCGACCTGTCGTACTCGGTGGTCGACCCGCGTGTCCGTCTCGGGAGGAAGAGCGCATGAGCGCCCCACTGCTGCAGGTCTCCGATCTCTCCATCACCGCCGACACCGCGGGCGGCCCCTACGACGCCGTGCGCTCGGTCGACTTCGCCCTCGACCGCGGGCGGGCGCTGGCCGTCGTCGGCGAGTCCGGCAGCGGCAAGTCGCTGACCGCCCTCGCGATCGCCGGACTCCTGGGCGAGAAGCTCACCCCGAGCGGATCGGTCCGCTTCGACGGCCGCGAGCTGATCGGCATGGGCGCCGCGGATCGTCGCGCGATGGCCGGTCGGCGCATCGGCTTCGTCTTCCAGGAGCCGATGTCGTCTCTGCACCCCATCCTGACCGTCGGGCAGCAGCTCGAGGAGGGTCTCCGCGCCCACTTCGACATGAACCGGCGGCAGCGCGCCGACCGGGTGCGCGAGCTCCTCGACATCGTCGGGCTCGGCAAGGCGCGCGACATCCGCGGCGACCGCATCGGCCAGCTCTCGGGCGGCATGCGTCAGCGCGTCATGATCGCGATGGCCATCTCGTGCGAGCCCGAGCTCGTGATCGCCGACGAGCCGACCACGGCGCTCGACGTCACCCTCCAGCGTCAGGTGATCGACCTGCTGGGCTCGCTGCGCGAGCGGCTCGGACTCGCCCTCATGCTCATCACCCACGACCTCGGGGTCGTCGCCGAGACGTGCGACGAGGCCGTCGTCATGTACGGCGGGCAGGTCGTCGAGAGCGGTCCGACCGCGACGCTCCTCCACGACCCGGCGCACGACTACACGCGGGCCCTGCTGATGTCGATCCCCGTGCTCGGCGACGATCGCCCGCGCCTTCCGACCGTGGCATCCATCGCTCCGTGGCTGCGGGATGCGCGACAGGACGCCGCCGACCTCCGCCCCGTCACCGAACTCGTCACGGTCGCCCCCGGTCATCGGGTGCGGCGAGAAGCAGAAGGAGTCGCGGCATGACCGCCCTGCTCGAGGTCGAGGACCTCACGAAGACCTTCCACGTCTCGCGCCGCCGCCAGGTCACGGCCGTGAAGGGCGTCTCGTTCCAGATCGAGAAGGGTCGCACGTACGGCCTGGTCGGGGAGTCGGGCAGCGGCAAGTCGACCGTCGCGCGCATGATCGCCCGGCTGACCGAGCCGACCTCGGGCACCGTGCGCTTCGACGGCGTCGACGTCACCCGCCTCGACCGCGCGGCGCGCCAGCAGTACCGCCGCGATGTGCAGATCGTCTTCCAGGATCCGTTCGGCGCGCTGAACCCGCGCATGACGGTGGCCGATCTCATCATGGAGCCGCTGCGCGTGCACCGCCGTGGCACCGCCAAGGACCAGCGCGACCGCGCCCGCGCGCTCGTCGACCACGTCGGACTCGGCACCGCGGCTCTCGAGAAGAAGCCCGTCGACTTCTCGGGCGGTCAGCGCCAGCGCATCATGATCGCCCGGGCTCTCGCCCTGCAGCCCCGGCTGATCGTCGCGGACGAGCCCGTGTCGGCGCTCGACGTGTCGGTGCAGGCGCAGGTGCTGAACCTGCTGAAGGACCTGCAGGAGGCGTTCGGCCTGTCGTACCTCTTCATCTCGCACGATCTGTCGGTGGTGGAGTTCATCTCCGACCGCATCGGCGTCATGTACCTCGGCGACCTCGTCGAAGAGGGGGACAAGCGCGACATCTACGCGAACCCGACCCAGGACTACACCCGGTCGCTCATCGACGCGATCCCCACCATCGAGGGGCGACGGTGAGCGCCGCGATCGACGCCTGGCTGGGCGTGCGGTTCGCGACCCTCGCGCACCCGTTCGCGGCTCCGGTCCCGACCGATCCGGTGGCCCCGGCCACCCCGGGCGGGCGCTTCGGTCCCGCACCGATCCAGGCTCCGGTCCCCGGGTTCGAGCTGCCGGGCGGGCAGTCGGCGACCGATTGCCTGACCCTCAACGTCTGGGCTCCGCGGGGTGCGCAGGCCGCTCCCGTCGCGGTGTGGCTGTTCGGTGGCGGCTTCGAGATGGGCACCGCCTCGACGCCGGTCTTCGACGGCGCTTCCCTCGCCGCCGCAGCCCAGAGCGTCGTCGTGACCCTCAACTACCGCGTCGGTGCCTTCGGTTTCGGCACCTTCGCCCAGCGCGGTGGCGAGCTCTCCGCCGCGCACGATCTCGGCCTGCAGGACGTCCGCGCCGCTCTGCGTTGGATCGACGCCGCGGCGGCCTCGTTCGGGGGCGACGCCTCCCGCGTGACGCTCATCGGGCAGAGTGCGGGCGCTTTCCTCGCCGCCGCCGCGGCGGTGGCACCGGGCGTTCCGCGACCGCGAGCCCTCGCGTGCTTCTCGGGCGGCGCCTCGCGCGTCATCGCCGCCGAGGACGCGGCGCGGTTCGGCGAGGCCCTCCTCGACCACCTCGGTGCGGATCATCCGCTCGATCTCGACCCCGAGACGGTCCTCGCGGCCCAGGCCGCGGTCGCCCCGCGCGACCTCGGCGTGCGCAACGGTGTCCGACCGGTCGGCTTCGGCGTCGCGATCGACGCGGGGAGCCCGGATGCCGTCGTCCCCCGCCACCCTCTGGATGCCGTGTGCGCGGGTGCCCTGCGCGACACCTTCGTGCTCGCCGCCGCCGGTACCGACGAGATGGAGGGTTTCGGTCCGGGCTCGGTGCCCCACCTGGACGGATCGCTCGCGGACGCCGTGCAGGCGCTGACCGGCGCGGGACCGCGCAGCGTGCGGGACGCCTACGACGAGACGGACGCGGACTGGCGGCGCCTGCTGGGCGACTACATCTATCGGCTGCCGGCTGCGCGCCTCGTCGCGGAGCAGCGCGCCGCCGGGGGAGGGGCCGCCTATCTCGAGGTCGGTCGCGAGGGCGACACCCCGGGCGGGCACGGCGCGGAGCTGGCCGGGATCTTCGCCCGGGGCTCCGACGCGCGCTCGCGGGCGATCCAGAAGACCCTCGTGACGCTCATCCGCGACGGCCGCCTCGACGGTGGGGCGCTCGACGCCCCTCTCGTCGCGGGCGCGGTGCCGCCGGCATCCCTCGCTCCCGACGACCTCGTGACGATCTGGCAGGGGGTGGCCCGACCGTGAGCACCTACCGCATCGGAGCCGGCAGCGGCTTCGCCGGAGACCGCTTCGAGCCGGCCGAGATCCTCGCTGAACGCGGCGACCTGGATGCCCTCGTCTTCGAGTGCCTCGCCGAACGCACGATCGGTCTCGCCCAGCAGCGCGCGGCCTCGTCGGCGGGCGCCGGCTTCGACCGGCTCTTCCTCGATCGTCTCGCCGGTGTGCTGCCGCACCTGGCGCCGCAGACGCGCGTGCTGACCAACGCCGGCGCCGCCGATCCCGTCGGTCTCGCACGGGCCGTCGTCGACCTTCTCGGTGCCCACCCCCGCGGGGCGGGACGCCGTGTCGCGGCGGTCGTCGGCGACGACGTCACGGCCGTGATCCCGTCCGATGCCCGCATCACCGGGACCGACCTGACCATCGGCGACCTCGGCGACCGCCTGGTCTCGGCGAACGCCTACATCGGCGCCGGGGCGGCCATGCGCGCGCTCGAGAACGGCGCGGATGTCGTGATCACCGGCCGCATGGGCGACGCGGCCCTCTTCGCCGCGCCGATCGCCGTCCACCACGGCTGGGACGACGCCGCTCCCGACGAGATGGCCGCCCCCACCCTGGTGGGTCACCTGCTCGAGTGCGCGGGGCAGCTCACCGGCGGGTACTTCGCCGACGGCGGGCGCAAGGTCGTGCCGGGGCTGGCGACGCTCGGGTTCCCCTTCGCGGACGTCGCCGCCGACGGGGTCGCCGACTTCGGCAAGGCCGCGGGCACCGGCGGGCTCATCTCGCGCGCCACCGTGCTCGAACAGCTGCTCTACGAGATCGACGACCCGAGCCGGTACAAGACCCCGGATGCCACTCTCGACCTCGGCGACGTGCGCATCGACGAGGTGGGTCCGGACCGCGTGCGCGTGTCGGCCGCCTCCGCCGAGGGGCGGCCCGAGCAGCTGAAGGTGAGCGTCGGCGTCCGCGACGGGTTCCTCGCGGTGGGAAGCATCGCCTACGCGGGCCGGGGAGCGCGCGAGCGCGCCGAGCTGGCGCTGCGGATCGTGCGCGAGCGCTGGGAGGTCGTGCACGGCCGCGACCCCGACGAGGTCCGCGCCGACCTGCAGGGCTACAACTCGCTGAGGCCGTGGCACGAGCCGTCCGGCGAACCCGCCGAGGTGCGCGCACGGCTTTCGCTGCGCACCTTCGACCGCACGGCCGCGGCTCTGCTGCACCGCGAAGTCGAGGCGCTGTACACGAACGGCCCCGCCGGTGGTGGCGGCGCCGACCTCAGCCTGAAGGAGACGGTGGGGATCGTGTCGACCTTCATCGACCGCGATCGCGTCGAACCGCGAGTGGAGATGGTGTCATGACGACCCTCGGCGACCTCGCCCACGCCCGTGCGGGAGACAAGGGCGACACGTCGATCCTGGTCGTCGCGCCCTACGAGCGGGAGGATTACACGCGCCTCGACGAGACGCTCCGACCCGACCGGGTCGCCGGGCACTTCGGCGTCGACGCGAGCCACGTCACGATCCACGCGGTCCCGCGTCTCGGTGCGTTCACCGTGGTGGTGCGCGGGCGTCTCGACGGGGGCGTGACCCGCTCGCGGGCCGCGGATCCGCACGGCAAGACGCTGTCGGGCCACCTGCTCGACCTGGTCGTGGAGGGGTAGTCCTCGTCGGTACGACGGCGCTGCGGACGCCGGCGCGCCCGGGTCAGATGAGCCCGAGCTCCGCGAACGCGTTGTGCACGCCGTCCTCCAGCACCGACGTCGTGACGCGCCCGGCCAGCTTCTGCAGCTCGGGCGCCGCGTTGCCCATGGCGACGGGGGTTCCGACGACCTCGAACATCTCGACGTCGTTCCAGCTGTCGCCGATGCCGATGGCATCCGTCGCGGGCATGCCCAGCTGCGCGAGCACCGACGTGATCGCGGAGCCCTTGGTCACTCCCGCCTGGCCGATCTCGCCGTTCGAGCCGCCCGGCAGCGGAATGGACCCGGGGATGACGTGGAAGCCGTCGCCGAGCTCGGCGGCCGCGTGGGCGACCGTGTCGATCGAGGGGCTGACGAACACGGCCTTGGCGACCGCGTCGCGGTCGACCTCCGCGACGGGACGCGGCTCCTTCCACAGCGGCTCTTCCGCGGTGAGGCCCTGCTCCGCGAGCTGAGCGGCGCGCTCGGCGTGACGCTCGCGACGGTACGCCGCCATCACGGGACCCATGCCCTCGCTCGCGAAGACCCCGCCGTGCGTCTGCAGGAAGTAGTGGATGCCGTGGGCCTCGAAGTACCGCTCGAGCAGCTCGACATCGGCCCGGGGCATGGGCTGCTCGACGAGGGTCGCCTCGCCTCGCGTCGCGTACGCCCCGCCGTTGGTGATCGCGCCGTCGAAGCCGATCGCGAGGACGTCGGGGTGGACGTCACCGGCCGAGCGGCCGGTGCTCAGCCACACGAGGTGTCCGTTCGCGCGGGCCTGGCGGATCGCGGTCACGGTGGACGGGGCGATCAGCGAGCCGTGCTCGAGGATCGTGCCGTCGACGTCGAGGAAGGCGATGCGGGTCATGGTGCACTCCAAGGGGGATCGGCCCCGGGCGGGGGAGCCCGGGGCCGATCCGATCAGGGGGTCAGCGCGAAAGCGACGCGCCGTTGGTTCGGATGACGTCGGCGTACCAGTGGAACGACTTCTTGCGGTACCGATCGAGGGTTCCCGAGCCGTCGTCGTTGCGGTCGACGTAGATGAAACCGTATCGCTTGCTCAGCTGCGCGGTGCTGGCACTGACGATGTCGATGCAGCCCCACGAGGTGTAGCCGAGCACCTCGACGCCGTCCTCGATCGCCTCGCCGACCTGGACGAGGTGATCGTTGAGGTAGGCGATGCGGTAGTCGTCGATCACCGTCTTCTCGCCGTCGACCTCGACGAGCTGGTCGCGCGCGCCCAGGCCGTTCTCGACGATGAAGAGGGGTTTCTGCCAGCGGTCCCAGAACTGGTTGAGCACCAGGCGCAGGCCCACGGGGTCGATCTGCCAGCCCCACTCGCTCGCGGGGAGCGTCGGGTTCGACACGCCACCCATGATGTTGCCCTCGCCGGCGACCTTCTTCTCGGGGTCGGCGGTCTCGGCGATCGACATGTAGTAGCTGAACGAGACGAAGTCGACCGTGTGGGTCAGGTCGTCGCGGTCCTCGTCGGTGATGTCGAGCTCGATGCCCTTCTCGCGGAGCGTCCGCAGGAAGTACCCGGGGTAGGCGCCGCGTGTGTGCACGTCGCCGTAGACGAGGTTGCCGTGGTCGGCATCCATCACCGCGAGGGCGTCGTCGGGCGACGGGGTCAGCGGGTACACCGGCATCGACAGCACCATGCAGCCGACCTTCGCCGCGGGGGCGACCTCGCGGGCGATGCGGGTGGCGCGGGCGGATGCCACGAGCTCGTGGTGCATCGCCTGGTACAGCTGCTCCTCGGGAACGCCGCCCTCGGGGATCGGGATGCCGCCGCTCATGAAGGGCGCGTGCAGCAGCGAGTTGATCTCGTTGAAGGTCAGCCAGTACTTCACCCGCGAGCCGTACCGCTCGAAGAGCGTGCGGGCGTAGCGCTCGTAGAACCCGATGAGCGCGCGGTTGGTCCAGCCGCCGTACTGCTCGGCCAGGTGCAGCGGCGTCTCGTAGTGCGAGATCGTCACGAGCGGCTCGATGCCGTGCTTCTCGAGCTCGTCGAGGATCCGGTCGTAGAACGCCAGGCCCTCTTCGTTGGGCGCGGTCTCATCGCCCTGCGGGAAGATGCGGCTCCACGCGATCGAGAAGCGGTAGACCCCGAAGCCCATCTCGGCGAACAGGGCGATGTCCTCGGCGTAGCGGTGGTAGTGGTCGATGCCGACGAGCTTGAGGTTGTCGGGCGTGGGCTCGGCGCTGCGCGGACCCGAGATGCCCTTCGGCATCACGTCCTGCACCGAGAGGCCCTTGCCGCCCTCGTCGTACGCGCCCTCGATCTGGTTGGCCGCGGTCGCGCCGCCCCAGAGGAAGCCGTTCGGGAAGGGAGTGGTCGTCATTCTTTCGTGCCTCCGAGGTTCAGCGGGTGGCGGACAGCGAGTCGACGGAGACGGCGCGGAACAGCGTCTCGCCGTGCGAGAGGGGTCCGGATGCCGCGTCGGCGACGTCGGGGTACAGGTCGCCGTTCGTGACGATGACCGGGGTGATGAGGTTGTAGCCGGCGCGCTCGATGGCGTCTCCGTCGAACTCGAGCAGCAGGTCGCCGGCCTTCACCTCGGTGCCGGACTGCACCTTCAGGGAGAAGTGCTCGCCCCCGAGCTTCACGGTGTCGAGCCCGACGTGGATGAGCAGCTCCACCCCGTCGATCCCGCGCAGCCCGATCGCGTGACCGGTCGGGAAGGCGGCGACGACGGTGCCGTCGAAGGGGGCGTAGACCGCGCCCGACGTCGGGCGGATCGCGACGCCCTTGCCGAGCGAGGCGTCGGCGAAGGCGGCATCCGGAACCTCGGCGAGGGGCACGACGGTGCCGTCGACGGGGCTCAGCACCGCGGTGTCGGTCGCGGCGACGGGAGCCGCGGGGGCGGCTTCGTCGACCGGATCCGTGAAGCCCACGATGACCGTGAGCAGGAACGGCACGATGACCGCGACCGCGAGACCGATGCCGAGCATGACCATGTTGCCGTTGCCGAGCAGCGCGGGAAGCGCAAGGCCCGAGGGCACGACGAAGGCCTTCGAGAAGACCCCGCCCATGGCGATCAGCGCGCCGCCGAGGGCGCCGCCCACGATGCCGAAGGCGAAGGGACGCTTGAGCGGCAGGTTGATGCCGTAGATCGCGGGCTCGGTGATGCCGGCGAGGAAGCCCGACAGGGTCGCCGGGGCGGCGAGCGAACGGAGGTTCTTGTTGCGCGAACGCACGAGCACGCCGGCGACGGCGGCCGCCTGGGCGAGGACGGCGGCGAACACGGGGCCGATGAGGAGCATCTGCCCGGTGGTCTGCAGCTCGAGCTGGAACAGCGGGACCAGGCCCCAGTGCAGGCCGAAGATCACGAAGACCTGCCACAGGCCGCCCATGATCGCGCCACCGAGCCACGGCACGGTCTGGAACACCCAGCCGATGGCCGCCGCGAGGCCGCCGCCGATGAGGCTCGACAGGGGGCCGATCGCGAGGAACACGAGCGGAACCGCGATGGCCACGACGATCATCGGCGTGAGGAAGCGCTTCACGGCGCCGGGCAGGACCTTCAGCAGGAACCGTTCGGCGTAACTCTGCAGCCACACGATCACGATGATCGGGATGACGCTCGAGACATAGCTGACCATCGTCACCGGGATGCCGAAGAAGGTGATGTCGGGCTGACCGTTCAGCGCCACGATGCTCGGGTAGACCAGGGCTCCGGCGATCGCGAACGAGGTGAACTCGGATGCCTTGAAGTACCGCGCCGCGGTGATGGCGAGGGCCATCGGGAGGAAGTTGATGAGCGCGTCGGAGAGCGCGTTGAGGATCACGTAGGTGGAGCTCGTGGCATCCAGCCAGCCGAACGTGACCGCCGCGGCGACGAACGCCTTCAGCAGGCCCGTGCCGGCCAGCGCCCAGAGGATCGGCGTGAAGATCGCCGAGATCATCTTGATGAAGCGGTTGAAGAGGTTGCCCTTGGGGCCCTCGTCGCCGCCCTCGGAGCCCGCGCCGCCGAGTGTGGTCTGCGCCTGGATCGCGGCGAAGACGTCGGGGACGTCGTTGCCGATGACGACCTGGTACTGGCCGCCGGCCTGCGCGGTCGTGATGACGCCGGGCGTGGCACGCAGGGCGGCGGCATCCGCCTTGCCCTCGTCCTTGAGCACGAATCGCAACCGCGTCGCGCAGTGCACGAGCGAGGTGATGTTGCTCTCTCCGCCGACGCCTGCCACAACCGCCGTCGCTGTCTTCGCGTGATCCACCATCGGAATCCGCCTGCCTTTCGCCGCATCAGTGCGGCCTTCTCGGGATGTTCGGGCGACGCTCCGGCGTGTTTCGGGCAAGAAAAAAGACCCGAACTCGTTCATCGCTCGTCAGCGATGTGAGTTCAGGTCTTGCCCGCGTGCGCGGTAACAATCCGGAAATCGTCGGCAGGGTGTGACGCCTGCGTCGGTGACTATAGCACCGGCGCGTCGGGTCCGCCACTGTCGTCGGGGCGGCCCAGGCTCGTCGCCAGACGCTCGACGTGCACGGTGAGGTAGAGCACCTCTTCGTCGGTCAGGGTCGATCCCGTCGCCGCGAGCACGTAGGCCTTCACGCCCTCGGCGATGCCGAAGGCGCGGGGGTAGCGGTGCTTCGCGAACTCGAAGAACGACGAGTCGCCGCTGGTGAGCATCGCCCGGTTCACGAGCCGCTGGAGCAGGAACCGCACGTGCAGGATGAACCGCGCGTAGTCGGGGCTGTCGGTGTCGAGGGCGACGCCGAGACCCGTCTCGACCGTGCGCACGACGTGCTGCACGCGGCGGAACAGCAGTGCCGCGGTGCCGTTCGGCTCGTCGCGCGTGGCGTTGAGCAGGTGCATCGTGAGGAACACGCCCTCCTCGGGCGGAAGCTCACGGTCCAGGGATGCCGCGATCGAGGCCGCCATGCGCTCCGCGGCGCGCGACTCGTCGGGGTGGAGGATCCGTAGCTCGGGCATCGAGGTACCGGGGATGCGGATGCCCTGGTCGAGGCGTTCGATGACGTAGTTCACGTGGTCGATCACGGCGAGCGGCAGACGCCGCCCGAGGTCGCGCCCGAGGTCGCGCTCGGCCTGGTCGACGGCATGCAGGACTGCTTCGACGAGCGCGTACGGAGCGTCGGTGAGGAGCTTCTGGGCGTGCGCGGTGTCACTGCCCTGTTCGAGCACGAACGTCTTCTCGACCTTGGTCGGGTCGACGCGGCCCTCGTGCTTGAGCTGGAAGCCGATGCCCCGCCCCATGAGTACGCGCTCGCGACCGTCGCCGTCGACGGCCACGACGACGTTGTTGTTCAGAAGCTTCTGGACGCCGCCGGGCGGGAGGGAGACGTCACCGGCACCGGGCATGGGATGCAGTTTAGGGCGGTGCTGCCCGAGGGGAGGGCGTCCGCCCCGACACGAGGCAGGAGTTCGGTCGTCGCAGGCCGCCGGGCGGCTCGAACACCGAGGCTGAGCCGCCGGGACCGCCGATATCTCCTGCGTCGTGCACGCGTCCCGCGCCCAGCCGCAGTGCAGCCGCGCCCCGGTACCCTGGAAACCATGACTGATCAGCCCCCCGTGCGCTCCACCACGCCCCGGCAGGCGCGCCCCGCGGGGGCGCCGGCCGACACCGGCATCCGCGAGACGCGACCGCGGACCGCTCCGGCCCGCCAGGTGCGCCCGAAGACCGAGGGCTGGCAGCAGGCGAAGGACGAGACCGGTCGCCCGCTGCTGCAGTTCGCAAGCCCCAAGCGCGGCAAGCCGCCCGTGCACCTGGCCGACATGACGGCCGACGAGCGCGTCGCGAAGGTGAAGGAGCTGGGCCTGCCCGGCTTCCGCGCGAAGCAGCTCGAGAAGCACTACTTCACGCACTACACGTCCGACCCGGCCGCCATGACCGACCTTCCGGCATCCGGTCGCGAAGAGCTCGTCGCGGGGATGCTCCCGCCGCTTCTCACCGAGGTGCGTCGGCTCGAGACCGACCGCGGCGACACGATCAAGTTCCTGTGGAAGCTGCACGACGGGGCGCTCGTCGAGTCGGTGCTCATGCGCTACCCCGGCCGCATCACGCTGTGCGTGTCGAGCCAGGCCGGATGCGGCATGAACTGCCCGTTCTGCGCGACCGGCCAGGCGGGCCTGACCCGCAACATGTCGGCGGCCGAGATCATCGAGCAGATCGTGCGCGCCAACGCCCTCATCGCAGCCGGCGGTCTCGGCGGTAAGAAGCGCGACGATCACTCGCTCGACCGCGTGTCGAACATCGTCTTCATGGGGATGGGCGAGCCGCTCGCCAACTACGCCCGCGTCATGCAGGCCGTGCGCGTCATGGTCGACAAGGAGCACGGGCTCGGCATGAGCGCGCGCGGCATCACGGTCTCGACGGTCGGTCTCGTCCCCGCGATCAAGAAGCTCGCCGACGAGGACATCCCGGTCACCTTCGCCCTCTCGCTGCACGCGCCCGACGACGGCCTCCGCGACGAGCTCATCCCGGTGAACTCCCGCTGGAAGGTCGATGAGGCCCTGGATGCCGCCCGCGCCTACTTCGACAAGACCGGGCGCCGCGTCTCGATCGAATACGCCCTGATCAAGGATATGAACGACCACGCCTGGCGCGCCGACCTGCTGGCCGACAAGCTCAACGCCCGCGGTCGCGGCTGGGTGCACGTGAACCCGATCCCGCTGAACCCGACTCCGGGCTCGATCTGGACGGCATCCGAGGTCCCGGTGCAGAACGAGTTCGTGCGCCGCCTCAACGACGCCGGCATCCCGACGACCCTCCGCGACACGCGCGGCAAAGAGATCGACGGCGCGTGCGGTCAGCTCGTCGCGACCGAAGAGGACGAGGTCGCCGCCGCGGCCACGCCCGTCGCCTGACGACCGCCCGCGCTCAGGACGCGGGCGTCGCGGTCACCCTCGGGCCGGCGAGCACCGAGAGGATGAACCCCTCACCGCCCCGGTCGACGAGGGTCAGTGTGACGGGGCTGCTGTCGACCAGGACCGTCTTCACATCGGTGGTGCGGTCGCTCTCCGCGGTGCGCGAGGCCGCCGGGAAATCGCCGAACCTCTGCTCCACCGCGGCGCGGACCGCCTGCGTCGCATCGGTTCCCCCGCTCGACGCGAGCGTCCACAGTCGGTCGTTCTGCGTCACGGCGAGCCCCTCGACCTGCGCGAGATCGACCCCGTCGAGCTGCGGCACCTCGGCGCGGAACTCGGCGAGCGAGCGCGACACGCCCCCGGCTTCGGGGCTCGCGGCCGGAGCGACGGAGGACGTCGAGTCGTCTCGCGCGCCGGACGACGCCGGAGACCCGCACGCGGTGAGGGCCAGGATACCGAGGGCGAGAACGCTGATCAGACCGGTGCGACGCATGCCAGCGAGGCTACCCGGCCGCTCCGGGCGGCGATACGGCTTGCGTGTCGCGGCCGACGCATCCCGTGTCTCGGCGGCGGGGTCCACCGAACGGTGGATGCCGGGTCCGTCGGCTCGTCGTTCCGGTCGGCGTCGGGCCCGGTCAGACTGAGGGCATGAGCGAACACGTCGTGCGGGTGGAGAACCTGCGCAAGACCTACCGCGGGGGTCTCGAAGCGCTGCGCGGAGTGAGCTTCGACATCCGCCGCGGTGAAACCTTCGCGCTGCTCGGGCCGAACGGCGCGGGCAAGAGCACCGTCATCGAGATCCTCGAGGGCTATCGCGACCGAACGAGCGGCGAGGTGAGCGTGCTCGGCGTCGACCCCCACCGCGGCGGGCTCGACTGGAAGGCACGGCTCGGCATCGTGCTCCAGAACACCGGCGAGGCACCCACCGCGAGCGTGCGAGAACTCCTCGCACACTTCGCCTCGTTCTACCCGCGTCCGCGTGACGTCGACGAGGTGATCGCGGCGGTCGGCCTGAGCGAGAAGGCGAAGGTGGGCGTGCGCAAGCTCTCGGGCGGACAGCGTCGCCGCGTCGACGTCGCGCTCGGCATCATCGGTCGCCCCGAACTGCTCTTCCTCGACGAGCCGACCACCGGCTTCGACCCCGAGGTGCGCCGACAGTTCTGGGACCTCATCCGCTCCCTCCAGGACGAGGGCACGACGATCCTCCTCACCACCCACTATCTCGACGAGGCCGCCGAGCTGGCGGAGCGCGCGGCGATCCTCGTCGCCGGGGGCGTGGCATCCGTGGGTGCCATCGACGATCTCGGGGGAGCCGAGGCGCGCGTTCCCCTCGTGCGCTGGCGCGAGGGCGGAGCGGTGCGCGAGGAGCGGACCGAGGACCCCGGAGCCTTCGTGGCCGCCCTGTACGCGCGGGGCGGCGAGCCCCAGCGGCTCGAGGTCGTGCGCCCGAGCCTCGAGGACGTGTATCTGTCGTTCCTCGGTGCGGACGAACGGCGCACGGCAGCGGCCGGAGGAGCATCGTGAGCCGCGTGCTGCGCCTGGGGGCCGCACGCATCGCGTTCGAGGTGCGGGCGTACTTCCGCCAGGGCGACTCCGTCTTCTTCACGTTCCTGTTCCCGGTGCTGATCCTGCTGATCTTCTCGGTCGCGTTCGGCGGGTCGAGTTTCGGTCCGCCGGGGGCGGAGATCTCGGCCCCGGAGTTCTATCTGCCGGGGATGCTGGCGGCCGGCGTGCTGCTCTCGGGCCTGCAGAACATGTCGATCGACATCGCGATGGAGCGCAGCGACGGCACGCTCAAGCGTCTCGGGGGGACGCCGCTGAGCCCCGTGTCGTACTTCATCGGCAAGCTCGGTCAGGTGCTGGTGACGGGATTCCTGCAGTCGGTGCTGCTCATCGTGGTCGCGGCCGTGTTCTTCGGGGTGCCGCTGCCGACCGAGCCGGAACGCTGGGTGACCTTCGCGTGGGTGTTCCTCCTGGGTGTGACGACGTGCGCGATCCTCGGCATCGGCCTGTCGGCGCTGCCGCGCACCGGCCGCAGCGCCACGGGCGTCGTGATCCCGATCGTGCTGCTGCTGCAGTTCATCTCCGGCGTCTACATCAACTTCGCGAGCCTCCCCGAGTGGCTGCAGAACGTCGCGAGCGTGTTCCCACTGAAGTGGCTCGCGCAGGGCTTCCGCTCGGTCTTCCTCCCCGACGGCTTCGCGGCCGCCGAGCCCTCGGGCTCGTGGGACCACCCGCTCATCCTTCTCGTGACGCTGCTGTGGCTGGTCGTCGGCCTCGCGGTGGTGCGGGTGACGTTCCGCTGGATCCGGAAGGACACATGATGTCGCAGGCGCGAGTCGCCGCGGCGGTCGGAGGCGATCGCGGCGCGCGGAGACGCGCCCGGACCCCGTCCGACCGCACGCTCACCGGCCGGGGCGGGACGGATGCCGAGCGCGCCGACGTGCGCGGATGGTCGCGCGCCTACGGGGCTGCGGGTGCCGTGGGCATCGGCATCGTCGTGGTCGCGGCGGTCCTCGGGCCGCTGTCATGGGCGGCGGGCGCCGTAGCCCTGATCGCTGTCGCCGCCCATGTGGTCATCGTGCTCGTGGCGCTCCCGCGCGTGCTCAGCGACGACGGCGCGCCTGTCCTGGCCGCCGTCGTGGCGGTGTCGACCGTGGTGCTCCTGCCCCTCGCCGTGGCGAACGAGGGATGGCTGGGGATGCTGCAGTTCGCTTCCTACCCGCTGCTGTGGGTGATCTCATCGCGACGGAGGACCGCGATCGCGTGGACCGCCCTGTCGAGCGCGCTTGTGCTCATCGCGCTGGCGTGGGGCGGCGACGCCGACGCGTGGACGCGCGCCACGCTCATCCAGGCGACCTCGTTCGCCGGTAGCCTCTGGCTCGGCCTCTGGTTCACCGCGGTGTACCAGCATGCCGCGGAGACGCAGGAACTGCTCGATCGGCTCACCGCCGCTCAGGACGAGGTCGCCGCCCTGCACCGTGATGCGGGTGTCCTCGCCGAGCGCGAGCGTCTCGCCGCAGAACTGCACGACACGATCGCTCAGACCCTGGCCGGTACCGTGCTGCTCGCCCAGCGCAGCCGCCGGGAGCTCGCGGCGGGGCGGCTCGCCGACGACACACTCGCCCTGGTCGAGGAGGCCGCGCGCGAGGCGCTCACCGAGACGCGCACTCTCGTGGCCGCCGGTGCTCCGGTCTCGCCCGGCGCAGGACTGGCCGATGCGGTACAGGTGCTCGTGGCCCGCATCGCCCGCGAATCGGGCCACGACATCGCGGTGCGCGTCGACGCGGTCTCCGGGCTCGATCGCGAGCGGGAGGTGGCTCTGCTGCGCTGCGCGCAAGAGGGGCTGTCGAACGCCCGACGGCACTCCGCGGCGGGGTCGATCGAGGTCGCGCTCGCCGACGTCGACGGCGCGGTCGAACTGCGCGTGACCGACGACGGAGTCGGCTTCGACCCCGCCGCCCCCGCGGACGGCTTCGGTCTGGCGGGGCTGCGCGCGCGTCTGCACGGGCTCGGCGGCTCGCTCGAGATCGACGGCACCCCGGGGGCGGTCGTCCTGAGAGCTCGAGTCCCGCGCGCGGCGGTGGGCGCGTGATCCGCGTGGTGGTCGCGGACGACCACCCCATCGTGCGGGCCGGACTCACCGGCATCCTGGATGCCGCGGACGACATGGCCGTGGTGGGTGTCGCCGCCGATGGCATCGAAGCGGTCGACGTCGTCGAACGGGAACGCCCGGACATCGTGTTGATGGACATGCGGATGCCGCGGCGCACCGGTGACGAGGCGACGGCGCTGCTGCGCGAGAGCGCGCCGGAGGTGCGGGTGATCGTCCTCACCACCTACGAGAGCGATGACGTCATCGTGAGGGCGATCGCCGCGGGAGCGAGCGGCTACCTCCTCAAGGCCGCGCCTGAAGACGAGCTGCTCGCGGGGATCCGCGCCGTCGCGGCGGGGGAGGTCGCGCTGGCCCCGAGCGTGGCCCGCGTCCTGGTCGCTCGCGCCGGACGACCGGTGGAGGCGCCGGTGCTGACCGCCCGCGAGGTCGAGGTCCTGGGGCTGGTCGCCCAGGGCCTCAGCAACCGCGAGATCGGCGTGCGGCTGCACCTCGGCGAGGCCACGGTGAAGACGCACCTGCTCAAGGCCTTCGCGAAGCTCGACGTCGCCGATCGCACGCGCGCCGTCACGCGGGCGATGGAGCTCGGCATCCTGTGACGGGTCGTCGAGGGAAGGGCGCGGTGTTTCCTTCGGATTAAATTTTCATCTCTCACTGAAACTTCTGAACGTTTCTTATTGACCGTAGAGCGACAGGGGTGTTCTCTGGGCGCAGTTCCACCTGCATCCCACCTTGGGCGCGGAACGCCGCCCTTTCCCGAGAGGCTCCTGATGAAGAGAAGAATCGCGCTCGCCGTGCTGGTCGCCGGCGCGCTCGCGCTCGCCGGCTGCTCCGGCGGCGACGGTGGTGACACCGGCTCCACAGACGCGTCCATCCGCGTGGCCGTCACCGACCCGCAGCAACTCATCCCCGGTCGGCAGTCCGTCGCCTACGACTTCAACATGGCGGTCTGGTCGCCGCTGGCCTTCCTGCAGTCCGACGGCACCCTGCAGGACGTCCAGGCTGCGTCCATCGAATCGGACGACGCTCAGACCTGGACGATCACGCTCCGCGACGGATGGACGTTCCACGACGGCACCCCCGTCACGGCGAAGAGCTACGTCGACTCCTGGAACGCCGTCGCGTACGGGCCCAACGCCTTCGAGAACTCGGGGCAGCTGGCATCCATCGTCGGATACACCGATCTGAACCCCGCCGACGGCGCGCCCACGACCACCACGATGTCGGGCCTGACCGTCGTCGACGACCTCACGTTCACGGTGAAGCTCGTCAGCCCCGACGGCCAGTTCCCGCTGCAGGTCACGCAGGCGCAGACCGCGTTCTTCCCGATGCCCGAGTCCGCGCTGTCGGACTTCGACGCCTACAACAAGCACCCCGTGGGCAACGGGCCGTTCCAGATGACCGGCGACTACGTCGAGAACGAGCCGATCACGGTGTCGGCCTACGACGGGTTCAAAGGCGAGGCACCGACCGTCGATCAGATCACCTTCGTGCCCTACACCGATTCCGAGACCGCCTACACCGACGTGCTGGCCGGGAACCTCGACGTCGCGGGGGTCCCCGCGAGCCGACTCCTCCAGGCCGGCAACGACTTCGGGGACCGTCTCTACTCGTTCGAGGCGCCCGGCATCTCGTTCCTCGGCCTTCCCCTGTGGAACGCGCAGTACCAGGACGTGCGAGTGCGCCAGGCGCTGTCGATGGCGATCGACCGTCAGACGATCATCGATCGCATCTACGGCGGCACCTACACCCCGGCCACGGCGTGGACGCCGGCGATCGAGCCCGGAACCCCGACGGGCATCTGCGGGAAGTACTGCGAGTACGACCCCGACGCGGCCAAGGCGCTGCTCGCCGAGGCCGGCGGGTTCAGCGGGCCGCTCGAGATCACCTACCCGGGCGGCGGAGGCCTCGACCCGCTGTACGAGGCGATCGCCAACCAGCTGCGCCAGAACCTGGGCATCGACGCGACGGCGACGCCGACCGCGGACTGGGCCGAGTTCCTGCAGAAGCGGACGGATGCCAACCTCAGCGGCCCGTTCTTCTCACGCTGGGGTGCGCTCTACCCGAGCCAGCAGGCGACGCTGCGGGTGTTCTTCATCGAGGGCGGCGGCTGCGCCAACTGCATCCCGTTCTACAGCCCCGAGGTGAGCGCGGCCATGCAGACGGCCGACGCCGATCTGACGGGTGACGGCACGGCCTACGCCGACGTGCAGAGCATCATTCAGAAGGAGTTCCCGGCGGTGCCGTTGTTCAACGAGACGTACTCGTACGTCACATCGGAGCGGGTCGCCGATCTCGTGAGCTCCCCGGTGGGCAACCCGACCTACCGCGCGATCCAGCTGCGCTGACCCCCTCGGCCGGCGCGCGGAGCCCCCGCCCGCGCGCCGGCCGTCGACCCACGGAATCCCCATGCCTTCACTCACGCCGCCGCCGGCACCCACCGGCTTCCCCACCGTCGACGCCCTCGAGGCGGCCTTCCTCGCACTGTCCGAGACCGCGCCGCACCTCGTGCGCCGGCGCATCCTGGGGTCGTCTCGTCTCGGCGAGCCCATCCCCGTGTACGACATCGGCGATGGTCCGGCGCACGCCGTCATCGCGGGCGGCGTGCACCCGAACGAACCGATCGGCTTCCACACCGCTCTCGCGCTCGCCGAGCGGCTCGTCTCCGACGAGGGACTGCGTCGAGGGCTCGGGATGACGTTCCACATCGTGCCGTGCATCGACCCGGACGGCACGCGCATGAACGAGGGCTGGTTCGCCTCCCCGAGCGACCGCGGCTCCTACGGGCGGGCCTTCTACCGGCCGGCGCCCGACGAGCAGGTCGAGTGGAGCTTCCCCCTCTCCCACAAGCGGCTGCACTTCGACCGGGTGCTCCCCGAGACCCGCGCGCTCGCGGACCTCTTCGACGAGGTCCGACCCGCCCTGTTCGTCGGACTGCACAACGCCGAGGTCGGCGGGGTGTACTTCTACGTGAACCGCGAGGACGACGAACTCGTCCGGGAACTGTCGGACATCCCGGCCCGCCACGGCCTGCCGCTCGACATCGGGGAGCCGGAATCGCCCGATCTCGTGCGTCTGGGCGATGCCGTGTTCCGCTGCCCGACCGTCGCGGAGCGCTACGACTACCTCGAGGGGCTCGGGCTCGACCCGCTCGCCGAGGTGTCGGGCGGAGGCTCGGCCGACTACCTGCAGCGCTACGGCACCCTGGTCATGGTCGCGGAGCTGCCGTACTGGACGCACGACGACGTCGTGGACGAGAGGTCGGGAGGGATCTCGTACCGCCGCGTCATCCAGGACCGTGCCGAAGAGCTCCGCGCGCTCGGCGACGCCCTCGGGGGCGCGCTGTCCCGGGTCGATGCGCTCCTGACGATCCCGAGCCCGATGCTGCGCGGCGCGAGAGCCTTCGCCCCGCTCATGACGGCGCTCGCCGACGCGGAGAGCGAGAGGGCACGGCGCCTGGCCCTCGACCGCATCGCGACGCGCGCGGAGGTGTTCTCGAACGAGGATGCCGTGCGGTCCTTCCGTCTGCGCTTCGGGGGCATGCTCCTTCGCGCGCTCGAGGTGGAGTGCGCGGCGGGTGTCGCCCACGATGCGGTCCGCCGGGAGCGCGACTGCTTCCGCCGGGTCTACGAGGAGTGGGTCGCGGAAGCGGAGCGCGTCCCACTGCGGGTGCTGCCGGTCGTCGACCTGGTCGGCGTGCAGCTCGACGCGGTCCTCGCGGCCGCCCGCGCGGCGGTGACCGCATGAGGTTCGCGCGGGCCGCGGGCGCGCGGCTGATCGAGGTCGGCATCGTCTTCCTCGGCGTCACGTTCATCATCTACGCGATGGTGTGGGCGCTCCCCGGGGACCCGATCGCGGCTCTGGGCGGAGACCGCCCCCTCCCGGCCGCCGTCGTCGCCGAACTGCGCCGACAGTTCCACCTCGACGACCCGCTTCTCCTGCAGTATCTGCGCTACCTCGGCGGGCTGTTCACGGGTGACCTGGGAACCACGTTCGACGGCGTGCCTGTGGCCGATCGCATGTCGGCGCGCTGGCCGGTGACGATCACGCTGGCGCTGACGGCCTGGGTGATCGAGGTCGTGCTCGGTGTGCTCCTGGGCCTCGTGGCCGGGCTGCGGAAGAACAGCTGGATCGACCGCGGCGTGCTCCTGACCACGATCCTGGCGACGTCGATCCCCATCTTCGTCGTCGCCGTGGGGGCGCAACTGATCTTCGGGCTCCAGCTCAAGTGGCTCCCCATCGCGGGCACGACGGCGGGATGGCCGACGGCGTACATCCTGCCGGCGGCCGTGATCGCGATCTTCGGTCTCGCCGCGATCGCGCGTCTCATGCGCGGCAGCGTCATCGACACCCTCCAGTCCGACTTCGTGCGGACGCTGCGGGCCAAGGGCGTGCCCCGCCGGACGATCGTCGGCACGCACGTGATGCGCAACTCGGTGTCGCCCGTGCTCACCTTCGTCGCCATCGACCTCGGGTACCTCATGGGCGGCGCCGTCGTGGTCGAGGGCGTGTTCAACCTGCCCGGCATCGGACAGCTGCTCTTCACCGCCATCCGCACGCACGAGGGCCCGACCGTGGTGGGGGTCGGCACGACGCTGATCCTCATCTTCCTGGCGCTGAGCCTGCTGGTCGACCTCGTCAACTCCGCCCTCGACCCGAGGATCCGCCATGTCTGAGATGATCGCGGCCACCGCGCCCGACCAGCCGACCCTCGTCGACCGCGGTCTGTGGTCGGTGCTCCGCCGCCGCGTGACGTTCTGGGCTCCGGTCGCCGTCCTGGCCGTGCTGGGGCTGATCGCCCTGCTGCCGGGTCCCATCGCGATGCTCTTCGGCGGCGGCGACCCCCGCGCGTGCGATCTGGTCGACAGTGCTCTGCCACCCGGCCCGGGGCACCCCTTCGGCACCGACCTGCAGGGCTGCGACATCTACGCCAACGTCGTCTTCGGCACGCGCACGTCGCTGTCGATCGGTCTGTTGACCACCGCCCTGTGTCTCCTCGTCGCGATCGTGCTCGGCACCATCGCCGGCTACGCGGGCGGCATCCTCGACACGGTCATCTCGCGACTGACGGACGTGTTCCTCGGCTTCCCGTTCATCCTGGGCGCGATCATCGTCCTCAACAGCCTCGGCAAGCCCGACCCCGTGCTCGTCTCACTGGTGCTCGCCTTCTTCTCGTGGCCCACGATGGCCCGGCTCGTCCGAGGAGCCGTGCGCAGCGTCCGCGGCAACGACTACGTCCGCGCGGCCTCCGTCATCGGGCTCTCGCACGTGCAGATCGTCCTGCGGCACGTGCTCCCCAACGCGATCGGCCCGGTGCTGGCGATCGCCGCGACCTTCGTGGGCAGCGTCATCGTCGCCGAGTCGACGCTGACCTTCCTGGGCGTGGGGCTGCGCGCCCCCACCATCTCGTGGGGTCTGCAGCTGGCGAACGCGCAGTCGTACGTCGGCACGGCCCCGCATATGCTCCTGTTCCCCGCGCTCTTCCTCAGCATCACCGTGCTCGCGCTCATCACCCTGGGCGACACCGTGCGCGACGCCCTCGACCCGAAAGGACGCTGACCGTGTCGACCCCTCCCTCCGCCCCCGCCGCGACGCTGACCGACGCCACCGCACCGGACGCCCCCGCCACCGCCCTCGCCTCCGGTGCGACGACGGATCACACGGCAGCGGCCGACGACGCCCGGCGCGACGCCCTGCTGCGCGCCGGGGCCGCCTACATCGCCGAGTGGATCGGTTTCCAGCACGAGTTGCGCGGGGTGCCCGGCATCCAGATCGCGATCCGCCACCGCGGCGAGCTGCTGCTCGACGAGGCCTGGGGGGTCGCGAACGTCGCGACGGCGGAGCCCCTGACGACGGGGCACCTGTTCCGCATCGCGTCCCACTCCAAGACGTTCACCGCGACAGCCGTGCTGCAACTCGTCGAGAGCGGCGCGCTGCGTCTCGACGACAGCGTCTCGCGCTGGCTCCCCGAACTCGCGGAGTCCGAGGTGGGCGGTGTCAGCGTCCGTGAGCTGCTGGGCCACCAGGGCGGCGTGATCCGTGACGGCGTCGTCGCCGATTTCTGGCAGCGCGGGCTGCCTTTCCCCGACCGGGCCGAGATCCTCAGGATGGCGGCCGAGGAGGGCCGCGTGTTCGCCCCGAACGAGCACTTCAAGTACTCCAACGTCGGATACTCGCTGCTGGGCCTCATCATCGAGGCCGCGGCGGGCGTCCCGTACGCGCAGTACGTGCTCGACAACATCGTTCTGCCGCTCGATCTCCGCGATCTCGGCCCCGAATGGGATGCCGATCGGGCCGACGATTTCGCCGCGGGGCACAACGCCGCCCTGCGGGCCGGCGCGGAGCGGCGCGTGATCCCGCACGTCGACACCCGCGCCATGGCGGCGGCGACGGGATGGTTCGGCACCGCGCGCGATCTGTCGGCGTATTTCGCCGCCCACGCCCCCGGTGACGACACCCTCGTGTCGGACGCGTCCAAGAGGCTGCTGCAGCGGCGGGAGTCGGACATCGAGTACGCCGGCGTCCTGCGTCACTACGGGCTCGGCTTCGACGTGCGCGACCTGGACGGGGCGCGTCTCGTCGGCCACAGCGGCGGCTACCCCGGCCACATCACGCGCACCTGGCTCGACCTCGACGACGGTCTGGTGGTGAGCGTGCTCACCAACGCCATCGACGGTCCGGCCGACGTCCTCGCGACGGGAGCCCTCGGCATCCTGCGTCTGGCCCTGGCCCAGGCCGACCGTGAGCCGGCCGCGGTCGAGGTCACGGGACGGTTCGCGAGCATGTGGAGCGTGGCCGACCTCGTGGATCTCGGCGGCGCGGTGGCGGTGCTGCACCCGGCCGACCCCGACCCCGCCCGCTCCGCCGAGGTCCTCGACGTCGACGTCGACGGGGCCCTGCGCCTCCCGTCGCGCGCGAGCTTCGGAGCGAGCGGTGAGCCCGTGAGCGTGGAACGGGATGCCGCCGGCGAGGTGGTCTCGATCCGGTTGAGCGGCATGTCCATGTGGCCGTTCGACCGCTATCGCTACGCTCTGTCGACGGAGCGGCCGTCGGAGCTGCTGAAGGGGATGGCCTTGTGACGGACGCAGAACGCACCCAGCCCGAGGACGCACCCGCCGACGTGCTCGACGAGGCCGTGAGCGCCTTCGTGGAGGACTTCGCGTACGCGTGGGGCGCGGCGGGGAACCCGCGCATGGAGGGGCGCGTCCTCGCCCTGCTCCTGATCGTCGACGAGCCCTACCTGTCGTCCGCGCGGATCGCCGACCTCCTGCAGGCGAGCGCGGGTGCCGTGTCGATGTCGACCCGCGCGCTGGTGAACCTCGGTTTCCTCAAACGGCACGCGATCCCCGGGGACCGCAGCCACTACTTCCGCACCGAGGACGACGTGTGGGGCGGCTTCCTCGCGGGCGAGCGCGACTACGTCCGCCGCATCAACTCGACCCTCGAGTTCGGCCTCGACGTGCTCCCCGAGGACGCCTCGAGGCCCCGCACACGCCTGACCAACGCCCTGCGCTACATGACCTGGCTCGTCGGGCACCACCGCAAGATGCTGGCCGAGTGGCAGGAGTACCGCGACAGCACCCTCGCCGCCGACGCGTCCGGGGCGCCCGCCGTGACGGCGACAGACGCGCCGGTCGTCGACACGTCCGCCGCGGACGGGCCCGACCGGGAGCCGGGTTCGTGAGCGCCCCCGTGCTGGAGGTCACCGGTCTCGAGGTGGTCTTCGACGTCGGTGGCGAAGAGGTGGTGGCCGTCGCGGGTCTCGACCTGACCGTGGGGCGCGGCGAGATCGTCGCCCTTGTGGGGGAATCGGGCTCGGGGAAGAGCGTCAGCGCCCTCGCCCTCGTGGGTCTGCTCCCCGAGCGGGCGCGGGTACGGGGGACCGCGATGTTCGACGGCATCGATCTGCTCGCCCTCGACGAGACCCGCCTGAACGCCATCCGCGGGTCGCGCATCGCCGTCGTCTTCCAGGACCCGATGAACGCGCTCGACCCCGTCTTCCCGATCGGTCATCAGATCGACGAGGTGCTGCGCGTGCACCGACCCGAGATGGATCGCGCCGCTCGGCGAGCCCGCGTGGTGGAGCTGCTGACGATGGTGGAGATCCCGGATGCCGCCGCGCGTGTGCGCTCGTATCCGCACCAGATGTCGGGTGGTCAGGCCCAGCGCGTCATGATCGCGATGGCGCTGGCCTGCGATCCCGAGCTGATCATCGCCGACGAGCCGACGACCGCGCTCGATGTCACGGTGCAGCGCGAGGTGCTCGACGTGATGCGCCGGCTGCGTGAGCGCACCGGCACGGCCATGCTGCTCATCACGCACGACATGGGCGTCGTCGCCGACATGGCCGACAGCGTCGTGGTGCTGCGCCGCGGAGAGGTGCAGGAGCGCGCCGACGTGCAGCGCATCTTCGACGCGCCGTCGGCGCCGTACACGCGCGAGCTGCTGTCCGCCGTTCCGCGCCTGGGGGCGTCGGAGCGCGTCGCGGCCGACGCCGAGGGCGAGGCCGTGCTCGAGGTCGACGGACTCACGGTCGTCTACGGTCGCGGGGCGCGCGCCGTCACGGCCGTCGACGACGTGAGCCTGCGCATCCCTCGCGGGCAGACCACGGCGCTCGTGGGGGAGTCCGGTTCGGGCAAGAGCACCATCGGCATGTGCGCCCTGGGTCTCGCCCCGATCACCTCGGGGCGGGTGCTCATCGACGGGGTCGATCTCCGCACCGCCCGCCGGGCCGCGTCGCTCGCGGTCAAGCGATCGGTCGGGGTCGTGTTCCAGAACTCCACCGCGGCGCTCGACCCCCGCATGAGCATCGGGGCCTCGATCGCCGAGCCGCTGCGGGCGCACACCGCCGTGTCGCCGCGCGAGCGCGAGGCGCGGGTCGCCGCGCTGCTCTCGGACGTCGAGCTCCCGGCATCCTGGGCGGGTCGTTTCCCGCACGAGCTGTCGGGCGGCCAGCGTCAGCGCGTCGCGATCGCGCGGGCCATCGCGCTCGAACCCCGACTGCTGGTGGCCGATGAGCCGACCTCGGCGCTCGACGTGTCGGTGCAGGCGACCGTTCTCGACCTGGTGCGCCGACTCCAGCAGGAGCTGCGCTTCGCGTGCCTGTTCATCAGCCACGACCTCGCGGTCGTCGACCAGCTCAGCGACCGGGTGGTCGTCCTGCAGCGCGGGCGCATCGTCGAGGAGGGACCGCGCCGAGAGGTGCTCGCCTCTCCGCGCGAGGAGTACACCCGCGCGCTCATCGCCGCCGTCCCGGTTCCCGATCCGCGCGAGCAGGCGAGGCGTCGCTCCGCAGCGGCCTGAGACCCGGGGTGCGCGGTCGGGTCGGCGGGGGCGGGGCGTCGTCCGTCACGGCGACCCGACCGACGCGCCTCGGGGCGTCCGGAGCGGGTTCCGGACGCCGCGGCCCCGATGTCGGCGGTCGGGTCTAGCGTGGAGGCATGGTCGGTTATCGCTACCTCGGAAACAGTGGATTCAAGATCTCGGAGATCACCCTCGGCAACTGGGTGACCCACGGCTCGCAGGTCGGAGACGACGCCGCGATCAAGACGGTGCACGCCGCGCTCGACGCGGGCATCACGACGTTCGACACCGCCGACGGCTACGCCAACGGCGCCGCCGAGACGGTCCTCGGCAAGGCTCTCGAGGGGCAGCGGCGCGAGTCGCTCGAGATCTTCACGAAGGTGTACTTCCCCACCGGTCCGATGGGCCCCAACGACACCGGACTGAGCCGCAAGCACATCATGGACTCGATCAACGGGTCGCTGAAGCGCCTCGGCACCGACTACGTCGACCTCTACCAGGCGCACCGTTTCGACTACGAGACCCCGCTCGAAGAGACCTTCCAGGCCTTCGCCGACGTCGTGCGCCAGGGCAAGGCCCTCTACATCGGTGTGTCCGAGTGGACGGCCGAGCAGCTGCGCGAGGGGCACGCGCTCGCGAAGCAGCTCGGCATCCAGCTCATCTCGAACCAGCCGCAGTACTCGATGCTGTGGCGCGTGATCGAGGGCAAGGTCGTGCCTGCCAGTGAAGAACTCGGCATCTCGCAGATCGTCTGGTCGCCCATGGCGCAGGGCGTGCTGAGCGGCAAGTACCTCCCCGGGCAGCCCGCGCCCGAAGGATCCCGTGCCACCGACGAGAAGAGCGGCGCGAACTTCATCAAGCGGTTCCTGAACGACGACACGCTCGAGGCCGTGCAGCGGCTCAAGCCCATCGCCGACGAGGCGGGTCTCGCCATGCCGCAGCTCGCGATCGCGTGGGTCCTGCAGAACCCGAACATCGCCGCGGCGCTCGTGGGCGCCTCGCGTCCCGAGCAGCTGGCCGACACCGTCAAGGCGTCGGGTGTGACGCTGGATGCCGACACCCTCGCCGCGATCGACGAGGCCCTCGGCGACGCGGTGTTCTCCGATCCCGAGAACACCTACGACGTGTCGCCGAAGAAGCGTCTGGTCTGAGGTCCGCACCGGCGGGTCGGGCGTTCCGCGCCCGGCCCGCTTTCGCGTGCCCGGCGGCGGGCTGGCGGCGGGGCGGCGGCGACCCGCACGCCGAGATCCCACGTTCCGCACGAGATGACGCGTGCGTGGGGCGCCGCCATCTGTGATCTCGCGCGGATCGTGTGATCTCGCGCGCTCCGCCGCCGCCCCGACCGAGAGCGGCGAGCGATCCGCGCGCTGGGCTGCGCCTCAGGAGGCGCACAGGGGAGGGCAGGGTCGGCGTCGTACCCTCTGCGGATGCCCTCTCCCGCTGACCGCCCCGGTCGTCCCGAACCGCGCGGCCGTCTCGACCTCATGACAGACGACGATCGCGCGCGGTACCTCGACGACCTCCTCGCCGCACAGAACGCGGCGAACCGGGGCGCCGCTCCGCGCGATACCGCCGCTCCGCGCGCCGCCGCTCCACGCGATGCCGCCGCCCCGCGAGACACCGCCCCGCGAGACACCGCCCCGCGCGACACCGCCGATCCCCGCATCGTTGCAGAGACCGCGGCGCGAGCCGAGCCCTGGGGCGCCCCCTCGGGTGCCACCGACGAGACCGAGCCGCCGACGGGGGCGACCGCGCTCCTCGCGCAGTTCGACGACTCCGTCCCGGACGCTCCGCGCGACAGTGCCCCGCACCGACCGATCGACGAGGGCCCGACCGAGGTCCTCGACGACACCGCTCGCTCGGAGCACGATGACAGCAATCTCGACCGCGGCGCTCGGGCCGCCTCGGTCGCGGCCGACGAGACTTTCGTGATCGATCCGGCCCCTCGCCCCGCCGACCCCGCAGACGCGGATGCCGACCCCTCCGAGGATCGCGAGCCCGCGGCATCCGGACCGCGTCCGCCCCGCCTGCGCCGCGACGATCCGCGCCGGCCGCGCCTGTCGCTGATCCGCCGCATGGCCGTGCTCGGGGGTGCCGACAACGACGTGCTGAACGAGGTTCCCGAAGAGGTTCCCCGCTTCGTGCAGATGTTCCTCGTCCTCGCGGGGACAGCGCTGGTGTCCTCGCTCTCGATGATGTTCGCGCTGCTCACCGGCGTGCGCGTGAGCCTGTTGCTCGCGATCCCGCTGGCCCTGGTCTGGGGCCTCATCATCTTCAACCTCGACCGCTTCCTCACCTCGACGATGCGCTCGACCAAGAACGTCTTCCGCCTGCTCGGCCTCGCCTTCCCCCGCGTCATCATGGCCGCGCTCATCGGCATCGTGGTAGCCGAGCCCCTCGTGTTGCAGGTGTTCCACAACGACATCGCCCGCGAGGTGAACTCCACGAACGTGACGCAGGCGCTGAGCGATCAGGATGCCGTGACCAACGGCCCCGAGAAGCAGGCCCTCGACGCCGCGTCCGCCCAGGTCTCGACGCTCGAGAACCAGGCCGCGACCGGCATCGTCGCGGGAACCTCGTCGACCTCGGCCGAGTCGGCCGCCGCCCAGCAGACCGTGGACCAGCTCACGCAGCAGCTCGCCGCCCAGCAGTCCGTGATCGACCAGGCACGTGCGGTCTACCAGTGCGAGCTGACGGGGCAGGGCGCGGGGACCGTCCCCGGCTGTACCGGGGTCGCCGGCAACGGCGCGAGCTCCGACGCCGCGAAGGCGCAGCTCGCCCAGGCCCAGTCCTCGTACGACGCCCTGTCGACGCAGTTGCAGCAGGCCCAGACCGCGCTCGCGACCGCCAACGCGGCGGGGACCGCGGCAGCGGCCTCCTCGGCCGATCAGAACAAGAAGCAGGCCGAGGACCAGCTGCCCGCCGCCCGCACCCAGTACGAGACCGCGCTCGCGGCGTACAACCAGCGCGCGGCATCCGTCGCCGACGGCAACGCGGGGGCGGTCGGTCTGCTGAGCCAGATCACGGCTCTCGAGAGGCTGTCGGACCGCGAGCCGTCCCTGCGGTGGGCGCACTATCTGATCGCGGCGTTGTTCTTCATGATCGAGTTGCTGCCGGTCCTCGTGAAGGTGCTGACCGGGTTCGGTGGACCCTCGCTCTATGAGAAGGCCGAGAAGATGCGGGGGCAGATCGCCCTCGATCGCGTCACCGCGCGCACGTACCGCAAGCGCGCCGACGTGATCGTGGACGAAGCCGCGCGCGTTCCCGTGGCGACCGCCTGATGGTCGTCTGGAGCGCGGGGCTGCTGCTGTATCGCCTGACCCTGGAGCCCGAGGTGCTGATCGCGCACATGGGCGGACCGTTCTGGGCCAAGAAGGACGCCGGCGCCTGGTCGATCCCGAAGGGGGAATACGACCCCGAGACGGAGGGGGCCCTGGATGCCGCCCGCCGCGAGTTCCGCGAGGAACTCGGGGTCGAGGCCCCCGACGTCGCCTGGGCCGAGCTCGGCACGTTCCCCTCCTCCAGTGTCAAGAAGGTCGTGGTGTTCGCGGGCGACGGCGCCGGGTTCCCGGCATCCGGATTCACCTTCGGCGAGTTCGAGATGGAGTGGCCCCCGCGCTCGGGCCGCACGGCGTCCTTCCCCGAGGTCGACCGCGCGGAGTGGAGGGGCCTGGATGCCGCCCGCGACGCCCTCGTGAAGGGCCAGCGCCCCGCGCTCGACGCCCTCGCGTCCGCGCTCGAGGCGGCGACGTGAGCGGGCATCCGACCTCGGCGAGCCTCAGGAGCTCAGGTGAGGGAGGCGGGGCGGTCATGACGATCGATGCCGAGACGCGCTTGCGCGCGATGCTGCGCGAGGAGCCTCAGCGGTTACGTCGCCGCAGCATCTCGCTCGGTGTGCCCCTCGACGAGGCCGACGACGCCGCGCAGATCGCGGCTCTTCGCGCCTGGCGCTCGCTCGGGCACCTGCAGTCGACCGAGCCCGGGGCGATGTGCGCGTGGATCGACAGCATCGCGCGTCGAACGGCCATCGATCTGCACCGCGCGCGACGCGACGATTCGGGCGAGGTGCTCTGCGATCGTCTCGAGGCGCCCGGAGACCTGGAGGCGGAGGCGGCGACGTGCGAGCGGCTCTCGGCCGTCTTGCGTGCGATCCGCGACCTGCCCGACGAGTTGCGGGTGCCGCTGACGATGAGCATCGTCGACGAGAAGAGCGCTCCGCAGATCGCCGAGGAACTCGGGCTCTCGGCGGCGGCGGTGAGGCAGCGCATCGCGCGGGCGCGAAAAGCGCTGCGAACCTGATCGGTCACAGTCGGCGCTCGGCATCCGTCCTTCTCGGTGAGGCCTCTTCCGGCCTCACCGAAAGAGAGAAGGATGACATGACCGCTTCCCCCGTCACCAGCCTCGAGCAGCTGCCTCTGGCCTTCGCCGACCGTTTCAACGCGCGTGACGTGGAGGGGCTGCTGGCGCTCAACGCCGACGGCGCCGTGTTCGTGCCCGCTCCCGGCCAGCCCGTCGAGGGCGTCGAGAACGTGCGCGGGGCGCTCGAGCAGTTCCTCGGGCTGAACCTGCCGATCACGATGACGCCGCGCCACGCCTTCGTGTCCGGCGCGGTGGGCCTCGTGATCGCTGACTGGACGCTCGAGGGCACCGCCCCCGACGGAAGCGCCGTCGCGTTGGGCGGGAGCACGTCCGACGTCGCCGTTCACGACGAGACGCACGGCTGGCGTTACGCGATCGACAACCCGTTCGGCACCGCCTGACGCGTCGCGCCTCGTGTCTCGCCGGGCCCGGCGGGACACGGGGCCTCGGCGCGTGCGCAGCCGTGCGTGCCTCGACGGGCGCGCCGCGCGAAACTCCGGAGAAACGCCGACGGCCCCGGCGCCGACCCGCGCAATGGCGGGGGGGCGCCGGGGCCGTTCGCGTGTGAATCTCCGGAGTCCGGCACGCGTGGTCGCCCAGCTGGGCGGGGCGTCACGGGCGCAGCAGCACCTTGCCGACGCGGGGCGAGTCGCTCGCGCGGGCGGCCTCGCGGGCGTCCTCCAGGCTGAAGGTCGCGGAGACCGGGAGGGTCAGGGTGCCGTCGGCGAGGTAGCGCGACAGTTCGCCGAAGAGGGCGCCGCGGGTCTCGGCATCCATCGTCTTGCTGACGACGCTGCCCCAGAACCCCTTCACGGTGGCCTGGCGGAAGATGAGGTCGCCGGCGCCGAGCTCGAGCTTTCCCGCGCCCATCGAGCCGAAGATCACGAGGGTGCCGTTCTCGCTCAGCAGCGACAGCACCTGGCCGGCGGCGGGTCCGCCGACCGAGTCGACGCCCGCGACGACCTTCCCGTCGCCGATGAGGGCGAGGGCCTGGTCGCGCCAGTCGTCGGCGTCGGTGGACACGACGTTGTCGATGCCCTGCTCGGCGAGCTCGGCGACCGCGCTCTGGCGGCGCACGAGACCGACGACGTTGACGCCGCGCGCCTTCGCGATCTGCGCGACCATGCGACCGACCGCGCCGTTGGCGGTGTTCTGCACGATCCAGTCGCCGGACTTCAGGTCGAGCGAGTGCAGCAGGCTGATCGCGCTGAAGGGCATCGACACGAGCTGCGAAGCGACCTCGTCGCTCAGGCCCTCGGCGACGGGGATGAGTCCCGCGGCCTTCGTGACGACCTGCTCGGCCCACACGCCGAAGGTGCCGCCGGTGGCGACGCGCTGGCCCACGGTGAGTCCCTCGACGCCCTCGCCGAGCTCCTCGATCACGCCGACGGCCTCGGTCCCGGCGCGCGCGGGCAGCTCGGGCTTGAAGCCGTAGGTGCCGCGGATGGTCCACAGGTCGTGGTTGTGGATGGGGGAGAGGAGGACGCGCAGGCGCACCTCGCCGGGGCCGGGAGTCGGGGTCTCGACCTCTTCGACGCCGAGGACGTCGGCGGGCTCGCCGAACTCGTGGTGGATGACTGCGCGCATGGTTTCCTCCTGTGGTTATTTTGTAACGACTGGTCTAATATAGTCCGCGAGCCCGCGAATGCAACCGTGAGGACCCTGAGCGCGACGACGGGTCCGGCGGCTTCGACGGGCTCAGCCACCTGGGCGAGAGGAAGAACATGGGCAGGATGCCGAGCTTCGAGCGCACCGCCGTCGTCGACGCCGCGCGCGACGTGTTCTGGCGGCGCGGCTACGCCGAGACGGGCATCGCCGAGCTCGAGGACGCCACGGGCCTGACCCGCTCGAGCATCTACAACGCCTTCGGGAGCAAGCGCGGACTCTTCGATGCCGTCCTCGCCGCGTACCTCGACGACGTCGTGCGCACCCGTCTGCGGCCGCTCGGCGGAGGAGACCCCGGTGCGCTCGAGGCCTACGTCGCCGAGATGATCGACGGGATCGCCGCCGACTCCCCGCGGGCGCGCCTCGGCTGCCTGCTGCTGAACGCGGGCTCGTCGCCGCTCGCGACCGACGATGCCGAGGTCCGCACCCTGGTCTCGGAGTACGCGGCCGAGATGCGATCGGCGATCCGCGCGGCGGTCGCCGATCGTCGCCCCGACCTGGGTCCGGATGCCGTCGACGCCCTCGCCGCGGTCTGCGCCTCGCTCGTGGTGGCGGGACTCACTCTCGCCCGCGCCGATCGGGACGCGGCGCTCACGACGTTGGCATCCGTCCCGACGACCCTCGAGTCGTGGGGCCGGGCCTGAGTCGCCCGCTCGCCCGCGCGAGGTCCGGGAGGCCGCGCGAGCTCGCAGGCGCCGCGAGGTCCGCGAGACTGCGTCGAGCTGACAAATCCCCTGCACCCTGCAGCGGAGATGTCAGCGGGATGCAGTCTCGCCGGGCCGACGCCGCGTGGGCGGCAGGGCCCAGAGCGCGCCGGAACCCGCGCAATCGCGCGTCAGGCCAGCTTCACCGCAGTGCCGTAGGCCACGACCTCCTGGAAGTTCTGCGCCACCTCGCTCGTGTCGAAGCGCATCGCGATCACCGCGTCCGCGCCGAGGGCCTGCGCCTCCTCGATGAGGCGTTGCTTCGCCTCGTCGCGGCTCTCCTGCAGCTGCTTCGTGAGGCCCTGCAGTTCGCCGCCGAAGATCGACTTGAGGCCGGCGCCGAACTGCACGCCGATGTTGCGTGCGCGGACGGTCAGGCCGGTCACCTCCCCGAAGACTTCGGTGATCTGACGGCCGGGGACATCGTTCATCGTCGTGACGAGCATGCGCTCAGTGTGGCAGCGGGTGAGCTCGCAGGCGAGAGGCAATTCGCGCGGGAGGGATGCCGCTGACCAGGCGTATCTGCCTACGCTGGGGTCATGACCATCACGCACCACCTCCGTGTCCACCGCAGTGAAGAGAACCTCCCGAGGGAGGGGCAGTTGGCGTGGTCGTTGGCGCGGGTGGCGGTGGATCCGGTGGCGGTGGATGCGGATGTGGTCGACATGATCGTCAATCGGGTGATCG